>Ga0265296_1000898_pt1 | contig 38564 bp, 36 predicted proteins | sample MunlanPumphouse1_FD_189073 | JGI IMG/M metagenome (GOLD analysis project Ga0265296, IMG submission 189073) | Groundwater microbial communities from a municipal landfill in Southern Ontario, Canada - Pumphouse #1 | ecosystem: Environmental > Aquatic > Deep subsurface > Groundwater | place...
AACGCCGTCTTCCAGTAATTCCTTCACACCCTGCCTGACCTCATCCTCATCTAGCGGGATAATCTCCTTAGCCTGGGCATCGATCCTTCCGGTAATGCCTCGTATGCGTCTGAGGGGGACGAATGGTACTTTGTGCTGCCGATAAACTGCATGCCAAATCTGCTCTGTAGTAAGGCCTATAACTGACTCAACAACTCGTCCCTCAAGCAACATATGCTCCTGTCCCTTGGTAAGGAGCAAACCCATCTTAGCCCCTGAGCGATTGATAAGGGTGTTAAGCATCGTCGTTCCCGTATATACCGAATTAAGAAATCCGGGCACGATCTGCTTTGCTTCTTTGTTGAAATCAACCCCCCACTGTTCGAAAGCATCGGCAAGGGATTCCATATAGCCTATCGCCTCGTCAGATCGCGTAGTACCCGCTTTGCCTACTACAAATTCCCCATTGGGCTTGACAACGAAAAGGTCCGTCATTGTCCCGCCTGCATCGCAGGCCACTACATACTCGGTCTCTTTTTTCATAATGGCATCTCTCCTTGCAGAAAGTGGTGCTGAATGAACATTCATTTCGCTCGATAATAGCATACTTACCCAACATAGTCAAGATACCGCAGTCTGATTCCGATTAAGTCTTGACTAACATGGGAGAGGTGTGTTATTATCTGACGCAGCGAGTGAATACTCATTCGATCAAACAACACCAGCGCTAACCAGTATCCATTTACGGCAGAAACCATATAGCAAGGAAAGTCCGTAGCCTTTTGTTCTAGGCAAACTCGGAAGGTGGCTGTGTAGGTTCTATGAGAACCAGATATTAGATTCCATTACAGGATTAATCATCACTAAAAATTACGAAAGGAGTGAAGTTAATGGCTAACATAACGGGGTGGGAACTTTTTGCCAGATCCCTCAAATCAGTCGGCGTCGATACCATGTTTTTCCTGTTAGGGGGACCGATGTCGGCCAACTTTTGTGAAAGACAGGGGATCAAGACGATAGATGTTCGCCACGAGCAGGGCGCATCGATGATGGCGCATGCCTATAGTCGGGTAGCCAGGAAACCGGGCGTATGTATGACCGGAGCCGGGCCCGATGCGCTCAACCTGATCACAGGAATAGCCGTTGCTCAGGCGGACTGCAGTCCGCTTGTGGCGCTTTGCGGCTCGTCATCCATACAGCTTCGAGATATGGGCATCTTCCAGGAAATGGAGCAATTAAATCCCATGAAACCGGTGGTGAAGCGAGCCTTTCAGGTGCCTTGTATTGACAGAATCCCATTTGTAGTCAATATGGCCTTTTCCGAGACAATCAAAGGCAAGGCCGGTCCGGTGTATGTTGACTTCCCGGCAGATTGCCTCACTTCGCAAATTGATGAACAGAAGATCCCTTTCATGCCTTATCCGCCAAGAGATACGGGCCGTGCTATGGGCGATCCCGATCAGGTCAAGAAGGCGATCAACGCGTTGCGAAAGGCTGAACACCCTGTCATTCTGGTTGGAAGCGGCGCATACTGGGCGGACGCCAGCCATGAGCTTCAAAAGTTCGTGGAACTGACAGGAATCCCGTGTTACACCACGCCAGCGGCTCGCGGTCTCATACCGGAAGATCATAAACTTTGTTTCCCAGCTGCCAGGTCAACGGCTTTCAAGGGAACGGATGTTTTACTGGTCATCGGAACGCGCTCCAACTGGATCGTCAATCATTTCTTCCCCCCGGTGTTCCCGCTCAAACTCAAGCTGATTGAGGTGAACATCGAGGCCGAAGAGATCGGCCGCAACAGACCGGCAGATATAGGTATTGTGGGCGATGCCAAAGCGGTTTTGAAACAACTAATTGAGGAAGCGCAGAAGGAGTTTGACTCAACGAAAATCGCTCCCTGGGCCCAGACCCTGCGTAAAAAGAACGAGGAAAAGGCGGCCATGATGGCGCCGGCCTTAAACACTAATCAGACGCCTATTCATCCATGGCGACTTTGTAAAGAGATAAGGGATGTACTACCGAGGGATGGCATTCTGGCTGTGGACGGGCAGCAAGCACTCGTCTTTTCCAACCAGTCAATCCCAGCATATAGTCCGGGGTGTCGGCTTCTGCCCGGACCATCAGGATGTATGGGAGTGGCAGTGCCCTTTGCCATAGGCGCCAAAGTTGCCAGTCCCGAGAGAACGGTGATGGCCTTATCTGGCGACGGTTCCTTCGGCATGAACGGCATGGAGATCGATACGGCGGTGCGGCACAAGATTCCTGTGGTGATCGTGGTTCTCAATAATCGCAGTTGGGGCGGCTTGCCAGAAGCGGCGGATGTGTATTCTCCCATTGATCTGGGCTACACGGGGTATGACAAGATTGCTGAAGCATTCGGCGCATGGGGGCGACGGGTGGAAAAACCCGACGAGCTGCGCCCGGCATTGCAGGAGGCGTTAGCTTGTGGTAGGCCTGCCGTGGTGAACGTGATAACAGACCCGAAAGCATCAGCCGAAACCCGGGCATTTGCAGACTATCCCGTAATTTGATACCTGAAACGCTATTTATACTCGTTTCACGACTATAAGGTCAGGAGGAATCAGAATGGCAGACACATCTGAAAAGAAGGGCGTCAAGGTCAAATCGACACAGGCTGCGAAAAAAGTGCGCAGTCTGGTTATGGGAATGAACCAAAAGGCCCATACTGCAAAAGCTGAGGGGAGACCTGTGGCTTACTGCATGGCCGGCATATCTAACGAAATACTATTAGCGATGGACATTACGCCTCAATGGACCGAGAACTACGCTGGACTCTGTGCTGTTATGCAACAGGCCCAGGGATTTCTGGAGAAAGCCGAGTCTGAAGGCTATTCCAATTGTATCTGTGGCTATGTCAGGACAGGGCTTGGCTTCGACGCCATGCGCGCTGAAATGGGAGGGGCTTCACCGGAGGCCCCTGATGGGGGTCTGGTGGATCCCGATATGCTCCTGGGTTTAAGCATCATGTGCGATCCCAGGTTTAAGTGGTATCAATCCCTCGGGCGCTATATGCAGAAGCCCACTTACTGTTACGACGTGATGATTCCCCCGATAGGCGCCAACCCGGCTGAAGTCGACAAATACTATGTGAAATATCAGGTTGATGAGTTCAAGGGTCTCATCAGTTTCTTGGAAGAGCAAACAGGAAAGAAGATGGACTATGACAGATTGAGCGAGCACCTGAAAATCACCAATGAAACCTATCGGGTCTGGTGGCAGACAGACCAGTTGCGCAAGGCCGTCCCATGCCCCATGCCGTCCACGGATCACTTCAATATCTTTGTGCCGGCTATTTTCATGGGCGGAGAGCCAGCCACCCTCCAGTTCTACAAAGAGCTTTACGATGAGATCAAAGAAAGAGTGGACAACAAAGAAGGCGTTGTCCCTGAAGAGAAGTATCGATTGATGTGGGCCGGTGGCATTCCTCCTTGGCACACCATGTGGATACTGAATCATTTTGCGAACATGGGGGCAGTGTTTGCTATAGAGTATGCTTATCGATGGTTCGGGGATCCAGTGGAGATACCCGTCGGTCCCGAAAATCCGCTGGAGCATCTGGCTTGGAGAAGCTTGAAATGGAACACCTTGAGGTACGAAGAAGCCCGACGTGGCAGCGGCGACCCAATGGTAGAACACCTTATCAAATTGGCCAATGACTACCAGATTGATGGTATGGTAATGCATGCCACCCGGTCATGCCGGGCAACGACCATTGGACAGATGTTCCTGCAAAAGATGGTCCAAGACCACGTCAAAATACCTTCTCTCCTTCTGGTAAGTGATTTGATAGACCTTCGAGATTACTCAGAGGCAGCATGGCGATCGCAGATCGACAGCTTCATGGAAACTGTCGCTGCTCGAAAAGCCGGTTAAAAGATACCCATTGTAACAAAAGCGGAGGTAAACGCTGTGCGTATTATTCTTATCGGTCAAGCTGCCTTTGGGGCAAGCGTTCTCGAAGCTATGTTAAAAAAGGGGGAAAATGTGATCGCCGTGTACGCTCCTCCTGATACGCCGGGAGGCAAACCGGATCCTTTGAAACAAATGGCTGTAGTGAAAGACATTCCGGTGCACCAGCATGCCCGGATGAGAAATCGCGAAGTCATTGAGGAGTATAAGAAGCTCCAGCCTGATCTCGGGGTAATGGCCTTTGTGACCGATATCGTGCCCTTGGTGATACTGGAATGCCCCAGACTGGGGACTATCCAGTATCACCCTTCTCTACTACCCAAACATCGCGGAGGCAGCGCCATGAATTGGCCCATCATGAAAGGCGAGACAAAAACGGGGCTGACCATCTTTTGGCCTGACGACGGCCTTGACACCGGCCCGATCCTGATGCAGAAAGAGGTTGAGATCACCCCGGATGACACGCTAGGGACGCTTTACTTTGGCAAGCTCTTCCAAATGGGAGTTGATGCGCTGATGAAGTCGATCGATCTGGTTCTTCAGGGGAAAGCCCCCAGAATTCCACAGGATGAGTCCCTGGCCACTTATGAGGGGCTTTGCGGTGAGGAGAATGCCGTTATCGACTGGCAAAAGCCGGTGAGGCAGGTTTACAACCTGGTGCGGGGTACCAATCCCTCACCGGGGGCTAACACATTACTCCGGGGCAAGAAGTTCAAGATTTATGATTGCGAGCCGATTATCCAAGATACTGTAGCGGTACCTGGCGAGATTGTCGAAATTGCTGACAAGGGCTTTACTGTGGCTTGCCAAGGCGGGTGTTTGTTGGTCAAACGTGTACAAGCGGCAGGCTCTCCCAAACTCAGCGCCGCTGAATACGCTCAAACCGCGGGGCTGAAGGTGAGAGACAAGCTCGGTTGAGGTAGACCGTCATCTTCATCTCAGAAGAGTGAAGCCCAGGTTCATCTCCGGATACTATCCCACCACATTTGAACGACTTGGTCAATCGCTTCTTGACTGTCGCTCAATTTCTGCATGGACTGCATCTTATTGGTCAGGAACAGCAGCGAACCATAGAGATGCCAATTGATCATGATGGTGCTGACATCTCTAATCAACTGCTCCTGCCTTCCCGCTTTTATGATTGCGGCGTGGGTGTGGAGGAGAGCGGAAGATGCCTTTTCCCTGAAACCCTCGTCAATGTAGGGTGTTGTTGTCAAATACAAAAGCAGCTGTGTTTGATTTGGATTGTGTAGCATATACCGGAGAAAGGCGGACCAATAACTCGTAAAGCGTTCTTGAACAGACGCTTCGGCTGAATACTCTGCCAGTATAGCCTCAGCCATATCTTCCATTGCACGTTGGAAAACACTGTATACTAGATCTTGCTTGCTGGTGAAGTAATTGTATAGACTCCCAACAGCCACTCCGGCACGCTTTGTGATGAGCGACATTGGGGTCGATTGTAGCCCTCTCTCGATGATCAGATCAGAAGCAGCATCAAGAATTCGCTGGCGTTTGTCTTTGGGGTCATTGATCATTTGTTCACTATTTCCTCCAAGCATCGCCATCATTCTACAACTGAACCCGGATGGAAGTCAAACTCTACTCTCGCATATGAGCAAACCGAGATCAAAGCGGCTTCTTATTTTGCTATCGGGTAACTTGACTAGCGCAACAGACTGTGATAACCTTAAACGTAGCTAGTGAATGAACATTCATTTTGTTAGGCGACCGAGAAACTTCTATCGCGTGTCTCTTGGTTGCTCTATCATCTCTCTTTGAAGAAGGAGCCAAGGAATGAGCGAATATATTAAGGGAAACAAGAGTGGTGGAGCCCCATATCCACTGGAAGGCATACGGGTGCTTGAATGGGGAGCCTATGTGACTGCTCCCCTTGCCTGTGCCATGCTGGCGCAATTGGGGGCGGAGGTCATCAAGATCGAAGAGCCTGTCAAGGGCGACCCTCTGCGTGGTTATAGAGGTCATCAGGGAGTCACATTTAGCACGAAAGAGGGCATCAATATTGGGTTTCAACTTCAGAACAGTAATAAGAAAGGATTAACGCTCGATCTTGGCACGAAAGAGGGATTGGAAATTTTTAACAAGTTGGCCAAGACCTCGGACATCTTCTGTACCAATTACCGAGAAAAGATCCTTGCTCGCCTTGGCCTCGACTATGAGACAGTACACCGGATGAATCCAAAGTTGATCTACGCTATTGGTACCAGTTGGGGTGAAAAGGGCCCTGACGCTGATGGGCGTGCGGTTGACTACACCATCCAGGCTCGCTCGGGACTAATGCATTTGGTGGGGGATCGGGAGTACAACAGGCCGTTCTTCAGCTTCTTCGGGCAGAGTGACGTAACCGGTGCTACCACGTTAACGATGGGGATAATAACGGCGTTGTTCTACAGGGCCCAAAGGGGCTCAGGGCAGAAGGTGGAAACGTCGATGTTGCACAGTCAAATGTACCAGGACAGTTTTCTGGGAGATATCGGAATACTATTACATCGGCCGGTTTCTCAGCACTCTCGAACCGGGGCGACGAACCCGCTGGGCAATCTCTACAGATGCGGTGATGACAAATGGCTGGTGCTGAGCGAAATCCAGCCTGATCGCTTCTGGCACAACTTTTGCGAAGCTGTGGGGTTGGAGAACTATGAAAATGATCCTCGCTTCAAGGACATGCCTTCACGTGCCCGAAACAAAGAAGCGTTGATCAAAATTCTGGATGACCTATTTGCCACCAAACCGAGGGATGACTGGGAGAATATCCTCAGAGAAAAAGGAGGAGGTCTCAGTTTTTCTCGAGTGAATGATATTGCTGACCTCCGGAACGATCCTCAGGTAATTGCGAACGAATATATCACAACTTTCGAGCATCCTGATTTGAAGGACGCCAAAGTCACCAGTTTCCCCCTCAGGTTTGCTGAATGTGCAATAAGGCCCCGAGGCAGAGCGCCTGAGTTGGGTGAATCCACTGAGGAGCTTCTTCTGGAGATCGGCTATGGTTGGGACGATATTGTGGCCCTTAAAGAAAAGGGGGTCGTTTAGTAATATGATAACCCCTCAGGTTTTCTTTCATTAAGACAAGGAGGTCGAAATGTGTGAACTCTGCGAAAGATATGGCGATGGCTACAAACCTTGGTATCACAACCCGTATTGTTTTTGCCGACCGTTGTATCGGCGAAAGAAGAACATTCACGGGGAGAATACCCTGGAAGGTCGATACGGGGCATTTCCTCCCGAAGAACGTGACGTCATTGATTATACACGTGAAGCGATCAAGGCCAAGCTGGAAGATTTCGCGAGATATCCGGAGTTGCGGGATGCATCTTCTCACTATTCCAGAATCAATGCCGGAGGGCAGGTATTAACCCTGGAAGAGGCTCTCAAGATGGTGGAAATAGCTTGGCCGATGGAACTCCAGGGCTGCAGATGCCGCCGATGGTATGAAGGTATCGAGGAGCGGTGCAAAGAAGATTACACCTGCATGGGCCTCACCCCTGGATCATTCAAGAACGGCAAATGGCCTGAAATGTTCAGAGGTGGCCAGGTCTTTGTGACTCCGGAAGATGCCAAACAATGGGTTCTCAGGATGAACGCCGAGGGGTTCATCCATGTAACGGGAACGGTGGGCGATCCGCCCAAGTTGTACGGTTTGTGCGCTTGCGATTATCCCACCTGCATTGGGCCAAGACAGCTTCGTGATTACGGGATAACCCGAATGACCCCGGGACATTACGTGGCCGTAATTGATCCTGAGAAATGCGATGGCTGTGGAACATGCGTGATCAGGTGTCAATTTGGGGCGCTAACGCGAATGGCCAAACAGAAGAAGGCCTATATCAACATGTACAGATGCATGGGATGCGGATTATGCCGAGACACCTGTCCCACAGGAGCTCTCCGCATGGAACCCAGAGAGAACTTCCCGGCACTGGTAGAGCAGTGGCCGCGTTACAACCAGGTTTAAGGGAGGCAAAATGTTTGACGCAGCACAAACGAAAGGACAATCAGACAGAAGCAAAGGCCCGGACCCTTACATGCTTAATGAAGAAATGCTCAAACAAATATCGGAGCAGTTCAGCGTAGAAAAAGGCATCAAAGGTCTAGATGAGGAAAACAAGAAAAGAAGAATGGTCGTTGGCGGAAGAGAGTTTTTTACTCACTTCGGGGAATCACTGGCGAAAATGACCGCTGAGCTGGGGGAGAAATACGACGACAAAACATATGAAGCCATCCGGAAGGACTTGTTGGAACCACTCGGTCAGCAGTATCGGTTCCCGATTGTCCTTCAGAGATTCGTTGAGATTGCGTATCTTTCACTCTTTCCCTCACTTAGCTTTGTTGATATCCGTGAAGGCAGTCTGAAGAGACTGGCATTCAGAATCAACAATTGTCCCATGTATGGCAAGATAAAAGAAGTCTTCCCTCAGGCGGCAGCTGATCTGATTTGTCAGTACGGATGCGTGGCGTTAGGGAAAACGCTCTGCCAGCAATTGCGGTTCGACGATGTCAAGTACGGGGTTGTCAAACTGGTGACCAAAGCCGGCTACTGCGAATTCGAAGCCTGCAGGGAGGAGAAGAAAAATGTTTGATGTTCGCATAGATGATTCAAAATGCACCACTCCGTTTCTCTGCAAGAAGTGTGTTCTGGTGTGTCCCCACAAGATTTTTCTGATAGGGGCTAGAACTCAGGAGCGATATAAAGAGACGGATCCTTCCGTGCCCAACAGCTTTATCCTTCGAGCCATCTACCGTGACCAGTGCATGGGTTGCAAGCATATCTGTCAATCAGTTTGCCCCAATAGTGCGATCGATGTCTTTCCCTTTGTCCCGAAGAAAAAGGACTAAACTTAAGGAAGCATCCATTCGTTGTTTTCCAGGCAAGTGAAGTCATCTGTAACTGAATTTAGAGAGGGCGTCATCTGGTCCCAACTTAGAAACTTGGGGGCAGGTGACGCCCTTCATAGCAAAGCAGATTCTGGTATGATCGGTCGATACACAGTAAAACACGAGCAGAATAAAAATGCATTTCTCGTCAGGTTTCGACTGTAATTACTGCAAGTATTTCCTCCGCTGTTTTACGGTGGATATGACCATCGACTGGGGGTTCTGCCGTCTCAAAGCAGGTCGCAATTGGCCCGCCCTGGAGGATTTGAAAGCCCTTGAAAAGAGAGCCAAAGAAGCCGATTATGAGGGTCTGGAACCGAGGGCGTTAGAGCTTGGTCTGTATGTTCCCGACCCTACGACGACTTGCGGCAGTTTCCGGTTTAACGACGAAAATGATGTGGCATGGTAACGATGCCTCAAGGAAAACAATCTACGGCCGCATGAGTTCATCAACGATCTTCCTGACCGCTTCCCTGGCCTTCGATTCCGGCAACGGCCTTCCCTCTAAGCACGCTTCGGCGACCTGAGGATCGTACGGGATGGTACCAATCATTTTAATGCCTCTCTTTAAGAGTTCCGCTTGCGCTTTGGCTTCGATTTCCGGCGTGGGAGCCTTATTAAGCACGGCATAGATGTGGTCGATCTGGCTTTTCTTGGCCATGAAATTGATCTTGGCAGCCAGGGCGATGGACTCGAATGAAGATTCGGCCACAATCAGAACGGTGTCGATACCGGCGTGGACTCCCCGCCCAAAATGTTCGATGCCAGCTTCGGTATCAACGATCACCAACTCATTGTCTTTCAGGACGACTTTCTTCAAAAAGGCTTTTATGGCCACTCCCATGGGACAGGCGCAACCTTCGTAAGCGGCGGCAATCTTACCCACTGTCATGAGTTTTATGTTGTCTCTCTGCAAAATATATTTACTTGGGATATCTGCCAGAGAAATCTTCTCACGCGCAAAGGTTTTTGCCAGCTCCTCTGAGGCCATCTCTTCCGTCCCGCCTGAGCGTGAGACCCTATCCACGATCTCTTCTACCTGCCTCTTGCCACCAAACAGATTCACAATGGGGCTTGGCGCCGTTTCAAAGCCAAGTGCTCTATAAAGCCCTGGATTGGACTCATCCGAGTCAATAGCCAGCACGGTGTAGCCGTCCTCACTCAGAACGTTCGTTAGCAGAGTGACAATTACACTCTTTCCGGTTCCGCCTTTTCCGCATACCAAGAGCTTCTTCACAAATTTCCTTTCAGATCACGGCGAGTTACACGCACTGCCGGCGTTTGTTTATCACCTCTATTAGTGCCGGAAGCACTTCGTGCAGATCGCCCACGATGCCGTAGTCGGCGATCTGGAAGATTTCGGCGTTGGGATTGGTATTTATGGCCACGATGGTACCGGAATCCCAGACGCCGGAAATATGCTGAATGGCCCCGGAGATGCCGCAGGCGATATAGAGCTCCGGCTTGACGGTTTTGCCAGTCTGTCCGATCATGCGATCCCCGGTGATCCAGCCCTCATCGATGGGATCCTTAGTAGTCCCAATCTCGGCACCCAGCGCTTCGGCCAGATCATGAATGACGCCAAATTTCTCCGCCGATCCCACGCCCATCCCCGCCCCCACGATGATCCTGGCCTCTTCCAACTTGGCACCCTTCTGGGCTTCTTTCACCCGTTTGACCACCTTGACCCGTTCGGTATGTGCGGCAGCCCTGGCCGAGATATCGATGATTTCGCCCTTGCGGGCGGCGTCTTTTACCAGGGCTTTCATAACCCCGGGCCGGACAGTGGCCATCTGGGGCCTGGCTTGGGGAGGACAGACGAAGGTGTACATCATGCTGTCGCCGTAGCCGGGCTTGGTGGCATGCAAGAGCTTGCTCTTTGGGTCGATCACTAGGTCGGTGCAGTCGGCGGTGAGTCCCGCACCCAGCCGCTTGGCGACTCGAGGGGCCAGATCACGACTGATATCGGTGGCTCCAAAGAGCAGTATCTCCGGTTTGGATTCGATGACCTGCTGGACGATGACTCCGGTGAAGGTGGCGGTTTGATAGGCGGCCAGGTTGGGATGGTCAGCCAGATAGACCTGATCCGCGCCATAGGCGATCGGTTCCTGGGCCAGAGTTTTGACTCCCGATCCCAGGAGGACGGCCGAGAGTTGCGTTTGCAGGCTCTGGGCCAGTTCACGCCCCTTTCCCAACAACTCTAGACAAGCACTGCTTAACCGGCCGTCGCTCTGTTCGGCAAATACCCATACCCCATGGCATTGCTGACAACTCATTTTCGTTTATCTCTCCTATCCGACGAGATGCTTGCCTTCAAGCGCTTTGAGCAAATCCTGAACCACATCCTGCACCGAACCCGTCAACATCTTCCCTTCCCGCTTCTTGGGCTTTGCCGGAAATGCCCTGGTCATCCGGCTGAGCGCACCATTGAAGCCGATCTTGCCCCTGTCGATCTCCAGATCGCCAGCGGTCCATGCAGTGACCCGCCCCTTGCGGCAAGCGTCAAGCAAAGCGCCGATGGTAGGTTTGCGGGGGGTGTTGATCTCCCTGGCGACGGTAACAAGCGCCGGCAATTGAGCCTCGATCACCTCATAGCCGTCAGAAAGCGATCGCTGGGCTTGCAGCGTTTTATCCTTGATTTGAATCCTGCGGGCATAGGTGATCTGGGGCAGGTCCAGTTCCTCGGCCAGTTGGGGTCCGACCTGGGCGGTATCGCCGTCCGAAGTCTGCTTGCCACAGAGGATCAGGTCGAACCTCCCCAATTTCTTGATGGCGGCGGCCAGCACATATGAGGTGACGAAGGTATCGGCACCGGCGAAGTCCCGGTCGCTGAGCAATACCGCCTCGTCCACGCCCATAGCCAGGGCTTCCCGAAGCGATTCCTCCGCCTGGGGCGGGCCCATCGTAACGGCAGTCACGCTGCCGCCGTGTTTGGATCTGAGTAACAATGCCTCCTCAATGGCGTGTTTGTCATCCCTGTTGATATCGGAAGGGCAACCCTCTCGCACCAGGGCGCCGGTTCGGGGATCGATGGGAACCCTGGCTCCGCTGGGAACCTGCTTGATACAAACGATGATCTTCATATCCATCTCACCTTCAGTCGATCTCCATCTAGTTGAGCAAGTGCCCGGCAATAATGGACCGCTGCACCTCGCTGGAGCCCTCGATGAGTTCATTCTCCTTGACCCCACGATATATCCGTTCTACTTTGAAATCCCGGATGAACCCGTAAGAGCCGTGAACCTGCATGCTCATATCGACAGCCTCTTTGGCCAACCGCGTGGCGAAGAGCTTGACCATAGAAGATTCCTTCATGATATCGGACCCCTGATCTTTCAGCGCCGCGGTCCGGTATGTCATCCATCGAGATCCTTCCACCCGCACGGCGGCCTCCGCCAGGAGCCACTGGATGGCCTGCATGGAGCCGATGGGCACGCCCCGCCGGGTCCTTTGCTTGGCATACTTCACCGCTTCATCCAGCGCCGCCTGGGCCATGGCCACCGATTTTATGGAAAGCCCCAGCCTGCCGATGGCCGCAGCGGCCAGCAGGATATTGAATCCCTGGCCGATTTCCCCTAAGAGGCGGTCTCCGGGTATCCGCACGTTGGTGAATCGAGTATCCACCGTTTCCGTGCCCAGATTGCCCATAAGGTCATATGGCTTGGAGTTGGCATATCCCAAGCCGTTCTTTTCAACGATGAAAGCGGTGGTCTTGGTGCCATCCACCTGGGCGAAGACCACCGCCGGACCGTCGAGGTTCCCCTTGGTGTTGAAGCGCTTGACGCCATTGATCACCCAGTAGTTGCCGTCGCGGTCGGCTCGGGTGGTCAGCGATTTGGGGTCCGATCCGGTGGATGGCTCGGTGAAGGCCCAGCTTCCGATCAGTTCTCCGGTGCACATCGGCGGCACGAACTGCGCCTTTTGCTCCTCGGTGCCGAACTGAATGATCCCCCGGCCCACCATGACGGTCATGTTCATGAAGCTACTGGCCGAAGATACCGGGTAGTGCATCTGCTCCAACGCCAGTATCCAGTTAAGGAAGCCGGAATCCTCGCCGCCGTATTTTCTGGGCAATGGCATCCCCAGCAATCCCACATCCCCCATTTTGTTGGCCAGTTGGCGGGGCACATGCTTTTCGCGGTCGATCTGTGCGGCAATGGGCTCGATTTCAGCGGAGGCGAACTCGTGCGCCCTTTTTTGAATGAGCTTTTCTTCAACAGTCAGGCGAAAATCCATAGGATAGTCTCCTTATCTTCATTTGGTTGGCCAACGATTGTTCCGCCACAACGATCAAATCCGAAAACGAGCCCCCTCAAGCCACCACGCCCTGTTTTCGGTAATCGGCAATCTGCTGCGGCTCATAGCCCAATTCATGCAATATCTCGTCGGTATGCTCTCCCAGCAGGGGCGAGAGGCTCCTGACACTACCGGGAGTTTCGGAAAGCTTGGGGGCTATTCCCACCTGCCGAACCTTGCCGATGGCAGCTTCACCGACCTCCAGTAACATCTGCCGAGCGATCACCTGGGGATCGGAAAATACCTCATCCAGGTTATGGACCTTTCCCACAGGTATGTCGTTTTGGCTTAGCAGTCCAAACCACTCATCCATGGTTTTGGTCAGGAAGAACAGCCTCAACTCGGACCGGATTTGCTCCCATTTGTCATCCCGTGGATTCAAAGCGACACGGGACGCGTCATATGGAATATACTCCGGCTTTCCCCATAGCCGGCATAGCCGTTCCCAGAAGTGCGGTTCAACGCAGGCGATGGTGATATATCTCCCATCCTTGGTCTCATATAGAGTATTGTGAGGGAAGGCCCCCTGAATGACATCCTCCCCTCTTTTCGGCACAACTCCATGGAGGAAATAGCCCGGGGTGTAGAAGCTCAACAGGGAGATGACGCTGTCCATAATGGCCGTATCCACGTATTGCCCTCTTCCGGATTTTGTACGGGCCATCAGGGCTGCCATGATGCCAATGGCTCCATACAAAGAGGCGCCTGCGAAGTCCCCGACCAGATTCAAAGGGATAGACGGAGGACCTTCTTTGGGGCCGATCAGTGCCAACGCGCCGGCCATGCCGATGTAATTGATGTCATGCCCTGGAAGCTTGCAGTAGGGCCCGTCCTGTCCGTATCCGGTAAGCGAGCAATAGATGATTCCGGAATTCAATCCTTTGATGGTATCATAATCGATTCCCAGGCGTTTGGCCACCCCGGGTCGAAAACCCTCGATGATGACATCCGATCGCTCAGCAAGACAGTGGAAGATGTGTCGTCCGGTATCGGATCGGAGATCAACGGCTATGCTCCGTTTATTTCGATTGGGGGAAAAGTAAGCCGCCCTTTTTCTGTTTTCCTCCCCTTTGGGAGAAGGTCCTCCACCTATGAACTTGCTGGGGGTGACCGGTTCCACCTTTATTACCTCGGCGCCTAAATCCCCTAATATCATAGTACACAAGGCTCCTGGGCCTACTATTGTCATATCTATGATCTTTATGCCTTCTAGCGGTGTCATCGTTTCACCCAGACTGAGCTATATTTCTACTACCTGAACCGGCAAAAGACTATTCAAAATACACCGGGATAAACCCGCCATCTCTGAGCTCCACTATAACCCCTGTCATATTGTTCTCACCGTTCGTGTCTATGGTAAACGGCCCAACCGGCCCCTCCCACTTAAGGTTGCCGGAGCGTAGCGCTTTGGCCACATCTTCAGGATTATCGCTCCCAGCCAGCTCAATGGCATGTATAGCTGTCATTATGGATATGTAGATGGGCAAATTATATGGAGAGGGTACCATATTATGTACCTTCCGATAAAGCTCCTCCAGTTGCCGAGACCCTGGATAAGGCAATCCGGGCGCCCATAGCGCCGTGCTGTAGGCCCCCTGTGCTCCGGGCATCTTCGCTACAGCTGCGCTGGCTGCCGCCGTCGTCAGGTCAAGAAACTTGACACCATCCCAACCGCCCAATTCCATGATTTGTTTGAAGACAGTCATGTAGCTCGACGGAGCAGCAAAAACACTTATACACAAATCCGGCTTGGCATATTTCATTTTGGTCAGGTAGGGGGAAAAGTCTGTGGTCCCTATTTCAACTCTCTGTTCAGAGACGATCTTAATGCCAGTCTTCTCCAGTGCCTTTGTTACCATTTCCACACGCTCAAGAGCTTCTGCCTGGTTGTCTATCAACACAGCTACTTTCTGAGGCTTTAGCTCGTTCAAAATGAATCTCGTCTGCATCGCTGTCCTTTTGGCTTCCTGAACATTGCCGCCACGCACCGAATATGCATAAGGAGATAAGTCGGAAGGGCTGCTGGCTATTATAACGACCGGCACCTTATTATCTTCGGCAGCGTCCACGACGGCAAAGAACTCGGCTACAGAGGCCCCGCCCCCGGCGACTACCGATACCTTTTCACTACGGGATAATTTGGTCATGCCCGCTACAGCCTCGGCGACCATCCCTTTGCTGTCATATTTCTCGAATTTGATGGCCCTGCCTCCCAGGACACCGCCGACCCCTTTCAAGTACTCCTGCGCCACAGCTATAGCTTGATCGGCCAGGACACCAGCTACGGCAGATGGGCCGCTCCAAGCGGTCATGACACCGATCTTTACCGGCTCACCAGAAACTGTCTTAGTTGGTGTTGCTGTGGGCATAGCAGAAAAAGTAGCCGAAGGGGTAATTGAGGACTTAGTCTCGGAGGTAACAGTTGGACTGGCTGTGGGAGCCGAGGTTCCTTCATCTTCATCATCACCACAGGCTGCCAATACCGGCACTATCAGCGCCAACACCAAGAACGGGGCTGCAAATTTGTACCAGAACTTACTTCTTCGGAACATCGGCTGCCTCCTCATAATAGTATACAGGCTACATCTGGCATCAACATCGGAATATTTCTGAAGCCGGCGTTTGCGCTGGTCTCAGTCCAAGTCCATTGAGCGACAAACTGCATGATCTTGCATAACCACTGCCCGATATTGAGGTTAGAGAGATACCGCCTGGGCCACTTTTTCGCGATGATAATCACCGTCTCCGAAAAGAACCTCTGCTGTCTTGGCCCTGCGGAAATAGAGTTGCAGATCATGGTCTTTGGTAAAACCGATGCCGCCATGTACCTGATGCCCGATAGACACCACACGACGGTAGGCATCACTGACCCAGGCCTTCGCCATGGCCACCTGTTTTTTGCAGGGCAGGTTCTGAGAGATCAGCCAGGCTGCCTGATAGGTGATAAAGCGTGATGTTTCGACATCGATGTACATGTTGGCGCAATGGTGCTGGATGGCTTGGAAGGATCCTATTGGCCGCCCGAACTGCACCCGCTGTTTGGCATACTCTGCCGTCATTTCCAGGACCTGCTGCGCTCCTCCGATCATTTCTACACATTTGCCCGCTGCCGCAAGCTCCAGCACCATTTCCACAAGCGGCCATCCCTGGTGCAACTTACCCAAGATATTGTCTTTGGGAACCGACACTTTATCGAAAGTCACCTCACACTGCCGGTCAGAACCGATGGTCTTCAGCAGTGTGCACCTGATCCCCGGGCTCCTGGCATCTACCAGAAACAGGGTAACACCATGAGATCTGTCCTTGCTGTCCTCTGTACGAGCCACACAAATAATATAGTCAGCCACGTGGGCATCGGTGACGAACAGTTTGGTGCCGTTGATAGTATACTGATCCCCATTAACTGCCGCCTTGACCTCGATCCCGGAAGGCTCGTATTTGGCGCTGGCTTCGGTGAGGGCCATGGTCAAGATCAACTCGCCGCGAGCTATTCTGGACAGAAATTCACGCTTTTGGTCCTCGGTGCCCGCCTTCAAAATAAGCATACCGCCCAGTAACACCGTGGAGAAATAAGGGCCGGGAAGACAGGCGCGCCCCATCTCCTCCAGAAGCACAGCCAATTCCAGAAAGGTCATGTCCATCCCCCCATACTGCTCAGGGAAGACCAATCCCATCCATCCCAGGCCAGCCATCTCCTGCCATAGATCTCGTGTGAATCCCTGCTCGTCCTCCTCCATTTCCCTCACATACGTCTTAGGACACCTGTCCGCAAGAAAACGCCGGGCGTCCTTGCGTAACATCTCTTGCATTTCATCGAAACCAAAATTCATAATACACTCCCCGTCTTACGTAGATATAGAATTAACCCCTGGGTAATCCGAGCCCCCTGGTGGCGATCAGGGTACGCTGGATTTCATTGGTTCCAGCGCTTATGGTGCGCCCACGGCTGCTCTGGTAAAAATGTGGCACTCTCCCCTGCATGACGCTTCTGGGGCTTACGCCATCCAACTGTCCATAAAGACCGAGAATCTGCATCCCGGTGGAGGAGACCCTCTGCATCAACTCACTGCCGAATATTTTGGCAGCGGAAGCCTCCATGGTGGCAAGCTGGCCTTGCTGTTGCAGCCATGCCACTCGATAACATAGTAACCTTGCAACTTCGCACTCGATAGCCATTCCGCCCAACTTTTGCCTGATCAAATCGACATGATGGGGAATCAATCCCGCAGGCAATGTCTCGCGGGTGAACGCAATGAGGTCATCGAGTATGCGTCGGGAATTGGCAACGCGATCAACGCCGGAACGTTCGAGATTGAGCAAGGAAGTGGTTATCGCCCAGCCCTGGTTTTTCCGGCCTACCAGGTTATCTTTGGGAACCCGGACGTTATCGAAGAAGACCTCGTTGAAGACATGGCCTCCGATGATATTATGAAGCGGCCTGATCTCGACGCCGGCGGTCTTCAGGTCCAGGAGCAGAATACTGATTCCCTCATGCTTGGGAGCATCAAGGTCTGTCCTGGCCAGCACATACATCCAGTCGGCCCTGTGGCCGCCTGTGGTCCACACCTTCTGTCCGTTGAGCAAGAAATGATCCCCCATGTCGTCGGCACGGGTACGCAGCGATGCCAGGTCGGAGCCTGCCTCCGGCTCGCTAAAACCCTGGCACCAGACAACTTCTCCCCTAGCAATGGGAAGCAGATGTTGCTTCTTCTGTTCCTCGGTGCCGTAGGCCAAAATGGTGGGCCCCACATTCGCGGTTCCTGAAATATCGATACCAGGAACTACGTTATAGCACATCTCCTCCCTGAAGATGGTCTGCGCGATATGTGAACGCTCCTGACCGCCATATTCTTTGGGCCAGCCCATTGTCAGCCAGCCCTTCTGCGCCAGTTTGGGAGCCAGTTTCCTACCCAGGGCAAACAGGTCATCCCTCTCCAGAAGCTCCTCATTGGAGGCAGGGCCAACCCACCCTTCCGGCAACTCTTGTTTCAGAAAGTCCCTTATCTCTTGTCGAAACGCCTCTTCTTCGGGCGTAAAAGCAAAATCCAAAATATTTCCTCCGGCTGAGAACTATATAACGTTTGCCTCGCGCAGTTTACCTATCTGCTCCCAGGTGTAACCTAGAACCTCGTTCAATAACTCCTCCGAATGCTGTCCCATCTCAGGTGCGGCCGATCCCAGCTTGGACGGCGTCTCGCTGAACTCTATCGGGAACCCCAGATGCTTGATGGGACCCTCAACAGGATGGTCCCAGGTGGTGATGTATTCATTGGCGATCACCTGGGGATCGTTAACCAAATCCGCTTGACGCTGGATTCTTCCGTGCAGAATCTGTGCTTTCCCCATGAGCGGAACCCATTCATCGAGTGTCTTCTTGGCAAAGACCTCTTCGAGAATCCGATAAAGCGCCTGGCTGTTCTCCATTCGCTTAAATTCGTCGGAGAACCTAGGATCATCAACCAGCTCGGGTTTTTCGATAACCTTGCATACGGCAGGGAAATACCTTTGAGCCGGATAAAGTGGAAGCAACAGCCAGCGATCATCCTTACACCGAAAATAGTTATAGAGCGGGTCTTTCCCCTCAAACTTGCTCCAGCGAGGCATTTCGCTGCCCATGTTGAATAACGTCGTCAGGGTATGATTTTGCAAGCTCATCATCGATCCCAACAAAGATACATCAACCCTTTGACCGACCCCAAACCTTTCTCTGGCAAACAGCGCTCCCATTATGCCGTAGGCCAAGTGTATCGAGGTTATGCGATCGCAACTCCCTGTAGGTAGAAGAACCGGCGGCGAGCCCTTTTCACCCGAAGCCATCATGATGCCGCTTCTTCCCTGGCCGATCATATCCAGCCCGGGCAAGTCCTTTTCGGGTCCGCGTCTCCCCAGGCTGGATGAAAAACCATAGACAAGCCGGGGATTAACCTCGTGCAAGGCCTCATAGTCAGCCCCCATTCGCTCAAGAGCGCCTTGCCTGTAATTGGTCACAAATACATCGGTTTTCTCGATAAACTCATAAAAGATTTTCTTCCCCTGAGTATCTTTCAAATTCAGCGTAAGGCTTCTCTTGCCGCGATTGCTTTCCTCAAAAAGCACCCGCCGACCCTTGGGCATCTCCAGCGACAATCCGAACATTGTTTTCTGGCCACGGACAGGATCGCCGGGAGCATTTGGCTCTTCCAGTTTTATGACATCCGCTCCCCAATCTGCCAGCATTGTGGCGGCACCTGGTGCCGCAAACATCAACCCCAGCTCAATGACTCGAATTCCGTCGAGAGGCTGCACCATAATATCTCCTTTACCTGACAAATCCGTCAAGCAGTTTTATGTGATCCAGAACCTCCGATGCACAGGCCCGCATAAAGTTGAGTAAGTGTTGCATGCAATATCATTAACCGGATGCTGAGAGCCCCTATTCTATTACCTCTATCTCGCGGAACCGCTGAATTTCCTCTTGGCTGTATCCTAACCCTCGCAGAACTTCATCGGTATGTGCGCCCACTATCGGTGGCGGACTGGTAATCCGCCCGGGGGTTTCGGAAAGTTTGATGGCCGGGGCCAGATACCTGAGTTTTCCCCTCTCGGGAAATTCGGTCTCCCTGACCATGCGATGAGCAACCTGAGGATCGAGGAAGGCTTCTTCAAAACTGTTTACAGGCGAACAGGCAATGTCCATCCCCGATCCCTTGAACACAGTGAGCCAGCCATCTCTGGTTTTGCTCTTAAATATGTCTCTTAAAGCTGCAAAGACCTCTTCTCGCTTTTCGCCTGTAGCATGTTGGTGAGGCACTAAGTCCTCTCTGCTCAGGACGGTGCAAAGGTTCTTCCAGAACCATGGCTCGATACATCCCAGACTGATGAACTTGCCGTCGCTGGTTTCATACACGCTGTAATAGGGCATTGCGCCACCGAACGTCAACTCTCCCCGTCGCAAAGGCTCCCCGGTAATAAAATAGTGATCGGCACAATTGGCCAGCCACGAGACAACCCCATCCATATAGGAAATATCTACATATTGGCCTGCACCCGTCTTGTCACGTGCTGCCAGTGCTATAAGAATGCCGATGGTGGCGTGCATGGCAGCGCCCATATCCGCCATTGTCATGCCAGGAAGTACCGGCGGTTCCCCAGCTTTGCCGGTGATATGCAGTATCCCCGCCACTGCGATGTAATTGATGTCATGCCCGGGGAGGTCCCGATAGGGCCCGTCCTGCCCCCAGCCTGTCATTGAGCAATAGACAAGGCGCGGATTTATTTTCTTGACGACTTCATAGCCGATGCTCAATCTCTGCGCAACCCCTGGCCGGTAGCCCTCGATGATAACATCGGCGTCCTTAAGCATTTTAAAAAATATCTCTTTCCCCCCCTCGTTCCTCAAGTTCAGGGTTATACTTTTCTGATTTCGAGTGTTGGGCTTGGGGCGCGAGTAAAAACCGGTCGATTTTCCCTTGGCTTTTTGGGAGGCATAGCCTGGCTGGTCCAGCGCCAGGACTTCCGCCCCATAGTCGGACAGCATCATGGCGCAGTGATGTCCGGGCGCTGCCCGGGCTAAGTGGAGAACCTTCAAACCTTCCAGTGCCTGCAACTGATTCCTCCTTGTCCGCAAAAGTGACTCGGTCCTGTTTGATGATGTTGAACCTTTTCTGCTGAATGAGCATTCACTCGCTTTGCAAAATAATAGCACACTTCCCCTCGATAGTCAAGTATAAGTCCTTGACTTATTGGGTGGGGTATGATAGCATGTGGCAATAATTTGTGAATGAGCATTCGTTCGAGCCTCATTTTGATGATCAGAGCATTTCATATGTATCTTTCTTTAGTCGTATCAGCCGTAGAACAATCATAAGGGAAATAGTGGAGATGTTGAAGACTTGGCTGGAAAACAAACTGCTTCAAACCGAGGGGCTTTGGGCTCCCATGGAAAGGGCAAGCTCTGGCTTCTCTACTGAAATTCATCTGTACTTGGAAGTCCACAAGCCAGACTGACTGGGTCGCTGGGGATAGAAAAGAACTGACGGATTCTGGTTTCCTATCGAATAACAAAAGGAACGACAGGAGGAATAAATGCTGACCAAGTCTGATGAACTGCTATGCCACCAGATCGTGTCCACCTTTGATCATGTAGACACGAGTGAAAGCAACTGGGCCGAAAAAATGGAAATCGATGTGTATGACAGTTCGGGCGGAATCGTGGTGTCACATGGGATCGGAAAATATACCAATCGAAATGTGATGGACGGATTCGGCGCCGTAGCTTTGAAAGACAGGCAGTATCATGTACGGTCGTCCCGCGAACTACATACTGAGCCAGATATCACCAAGATCGGGCCTGTTTCGCTGGAAGTGGTGGAGCCGTTCAAAAAAATTCGCATTTGCCTGGGAGAGAATGAGTACGGCTTCAGCTATGATTTGGAACTGGAAGGCGTGATGACTCCATTTGAGGAGCCCGTAGGCTTTACCCGTTTCAAGGGGAAAATAGTAAATCATTGTGTCCGTTATTACCAGTTGTGCCGGGCCAGCGGCAAGGTTACCGTGGAAGGCAAAACCTATAAAGCCACGAGGGACACGTGGTATGCCCAGAGAGACCACTCTTGGGGCATTCGGGGGCTAATGGGGGCATACAGGGCCGCAGGAGGCTGGCGTCATCCCGAGGATAAAGGGGCACCGGAATCAGGATTGCAGCCTAATCCCAGAGACCATATCCCTGGATATTTGGGGTTTCTCAATGCCGCGGAGTTCAAAGACTTTGGTTTTTTCACCACTTACGTCGAGGGTCCGGACGGCAAGCCCTTCCAGCTTGGCCTGAGTGGAATCCATGGCTACATCGTTTATCCCTATGCCGCGAATAGATCGCCGCAAAGGATTGTCAACCAGCAATATCAGATACAGTTCTTTCCCGGTGCTCGTCAGCTGAAGTCCCTTAAGGTAGACTTCACACTGGAGGATGGAACAAACAGGCAGATATCCATGAGACCGATGGGCGTTGGAACTTACACCTTCGCCGTTGGTTACTTCGGCGGATATAGGAATTGGTGGCATGGGAAATGGATGGGGCCGTCATGGGTTCAAGGGGAGAAGATTGATATCACCAATGAGAATGTTTTAGGCGAGATGTTCGGAGGGGGGCTGAAGCACGCCACGCTCGAGTGCCGATGCGGTGACGAGGTCGGCTACGGAGTTATTCAGTACGGTGCCTTCGGGGAACTTCCAAAATACGGTATTAAGGCGAGTGGGAGTTAAAGAAAGCATCAAACAATGTCCTGCACTTACGCATCGCGGGTTTCAACTGCGCAATTTACGTAACGCTCTTTTTCTATTTCATCTGATTCTGACAAATAACTAGACTGGAGATGATAGATACACAAAACCAGGCAAAACAAAATGCAATATCAGAATTTCTTCGATCTTTCAAATTAAAAGGAGGTCAAGCAATGTCTCGCAAAAGCAATCTGTGGTACAAAGTTGCAGCCTTGATCCTGGTGCTGGTGCTCATAGTGCCAATACTGGTGGCCTGTGGTGGTGGCGAGAAAACACCGACAGCTACGGCTATCATTACACCGACAGCTACCGCTACCGCTACACCCACGGCAACACCTGCCTCCGGTAAGCCGGTGAAGATCGGTGTCATCCAGGACTGGTCGGGCCCTGGGGCCATGGCCGGCGTGTTGACAGACGGAATGCTGACGTTCCTTGAATGGTATTACAATGAAAAGCAAGGCGGCATACTTGGCGGGCGGCCCATCAAGTTCGTCAAATGTGATATGCAAGGCCAAGTGGCAATAGCGGCAGCCTGTGCCAAAAAGCTGGCGATTGAGGAGAAGGTGTCGATTATTACAGAGGGGGGCACTGATCCAGCCCATGCCTATCCTATATGCGAGGTAACCGACCCATTAAAGGTACCCTTCGTGAGCTTCACGGGCGATCCGCAAACAACGGCGGATTATAAATGGACGGCACAGGCCAGTTATAACGTCAACGGAAAGCTACAATTGGCTAACAACATAATTATTCAGGTGCTGAAGCCCAAGACCGTGGCTTACTTTGCCTCGGATACTCTCCTGGGTCGCGACTATATACGCCCTATAAAGGAAAAACTCGAGGCTGCCGGGATAAAGACTGTTTATGAAATGTACCAGCCACAGGGTATCACAGACCTATCGCCTTACTTAACCAAGATAAAGTACGAAGCCCCTGACCTCCTGGTCACCAGCCTGAGCTCTCAAGAAGTGTACGGGCGGTTAGCCAAACAAATTATGGAACTGGGTGGCTGGGGCGATATGAAACACATGGCTCTTCAAGAGCATGCAATCTCAGACTTTATTCGAGTGATGCCCGGTGCAGCGGGTTGGTATGCCCCTAGCATGTACGCTCCAGGGCGTAGTGATCAGCCCGGTCCCAAAGCCTTCGAGGAAGCTTGGCGGGAGAAGTTTGAGAAAGATCCCTCCTGGGGGGGAAAGTACTCGTTCGGTAAGCCAGTTCCCAATGTCAACCATGGTTTCTTTCATAACTGCCTGACAATGGCTATAACTGCAATCGAGCTTGCGGGCACGGATGACCCGGCTGCGGTGGCCGAGGTGCTCCGGTCAGGCAAGCTGGAGTTCGATTCGGCCTGGGGACATATTAAGGTGGACACAAATGGCGAGACCAATGCGGTTGGCCTCTTTTGGCAGATACAAAAGGGCGGTGGGCTTGTCGAAGTGAAATAGTGACTGGGACCGCTCTATAATCCCAAGGGAGGCTGGAAGCAGAGAACCGGGGAAGTTGCACTGAAAAATGTGCCGAAATTCTCCATCACAATTTATAAAAACCCTGCGATGCATCTTGTGCCAGCGGAGTGTGCCGGGTAGCTGCTGTTCGGTAAGTAAAATGCGGCGACAGGGCCTGGCATGGATGAAGAGTTTCTCATCCATGCCAGGCCCTCGTGACCGAGAGGCAGTCTAGCGACAGCGTTTCAAGCCGATAGCCCGTTAAGGGAATAACATGGCAAAGAAGTTGAGGAAATTTGAGGCGGATATCGTCATAGCCGGCGGCGGACCTGGTGGATGTGCCATCGCCAGAGACTTATCCAAAATGGGCAAGCGAGTCATCATGGTGGAAAGAGGGGGCTATTTCAAGAGATATTTGGGCACCCCGCTTGTCTTTGCGAGGCATCTCGAGCGGGCGGGAAAATATCGCACAATTGAGGGCGAGCCGGTGTATGCGGGAGTCGGTGTTGGCGGAGGAACTCTCGTGTTCTACGCCTCCGTTACCGAGCCGGATCACGACATGTGGCAAAAATACGGGATCGATATTACCGAGGAGACTAAAGAGGCGAGGAAAGAATGCTGGGCCAATAAGGTTCCCGATTCGCTGCTCGCTCCACCGGCCAAACGCCTGATGACAGCGGCCAGGGAGCTTGGCTATCCCTGGGAGTCACAGGAGAAAATGATCGACTTCAATAAGTGCAGGATGGAATGTAATCTTTGCGGGTTGGGCTGTCCCAGGGGGGCCAAATGGACCGGCATGGAGTTCGCAAAAGAAGCTCTTAAAAATGGTGCCAAAATACTCACCGGGGTGACCGTGAGGGACGTCATCGTGGAAAACGGACTTGCCGGCGGAGTGAGAGCAAAGGGCAGTGATGGCACGGAATACGAGATCAATGCTAAAGTGGTTGTCTGTAGCGCTGGAGGCGTCGGTACTGCCCGCATCCTCAAGAGGTCCGGAATTTATGAAGCCGGCAGTTGGCTCAGCACCGATCCGGCGTTTGCCACCACTGGCTACACTAGAGAAATTACTCACCGAAATCATGATAACGCCATGAACGTCGGGTGGCATGACAAGGAGAACGGGGTCTTCTTTGTGAACAACACCATGTCCAGACGCCTGACATACTCGAAGGCAATCACTTCAACACACAAGCGCCGCGACCTAAGAAACATGCTTCGTTGGGGCAGGGCGTTATCGATAGTCGCCGTGGTAGGTGATGAGCCGGAGGGACGTGTTCTTCTTGAAGACGGCAAGGTAAGCAAGCGGTACACCAAAAGGGACATGTACAGAGTGGAATACGCTCGAGTGCTCAATGAGAAGATCTTGATCAAGGCGGGGTGTGACCCCGCCACCATCAGCCATGATGAACTTACCCACACGCATCTTAAGGGAACAGTCAAACTTGGTACATTGTTGGATTCCAACCTGGAGACGCCGATAAAGAATCTCTATTGCTGTGACCTCAGTGTTATTCCCGATCTTTCAATGGAACCCACTCTAACGCTGATGGCTCTCGCCAGACGCTTATCCGGGCGGCTGGAAGCTATTCTTGCGGCCAGTTGAAGAATCAACATTTCACAACCGGAGAAAGATGTAATGACGAGGATAGTAAAAGCAGCCGTATTGCATGAGATCAATGCGCCGCTCAGCGTAGAAGATGTGGAAGTTATGGCGCCGACTTCCGGACAGGTTCTGGTGAAGATTTCCGCAGTCGGCTTGTGTCACTCGGATCTTCACGCCATCAACGGTGATCTGCCGGTTCCACTCCCTTGCGTGCCGGGACATGAAGGCGCAGGTGTCGTCGAAGAAATCGGACCGGGCGTCACCACAGTGAGTCAGGGAGACCATGTTGTCCTTTGCGGCATGGCTTCGTGCGGCAAATGTCCGAGATGCCTGGAGGGAAGGGCATATTTTTGCCAGTTCGGCTTTGATGCTCTGGGCGGCACATTGATGGACGGCACCACGCGGCTGATAACCCGGAGCGGCGGAGAACTGTATCATTTCCTCTGCCAGTCATCCTTTGCCGAATACGCTGTAGTAAATGAGAGACAACTCGTCAAAGTGAGGAAAGATGCTCCGCTCTCTGTGGCGTGTCTGCTTGCCTGTGGCGCTTCGACAGGCCTAGGAGCTGCACTCAACTGCGCCAGAGTGGAACCCGGAACCAGGGTGGCTGTTTTTGGCTGTGGGGGAGTGGGCTTGAGCGCCATAATGGGCGCCAATCTGATGAATGCTGAGAGGATTATCGCCGTGGATGTTCTCCCCAACAAGCTGGCGATGGCCAGGGAGTTAGGCGCTACCGATACCGTGGATGCATCAAAGGAGGACCCCCTGGACCTGATCGGGGAGATATCCGATGGTAAAGGGATCGATTATGCCTTTGAGGCCGTGGGGAATATGGAGCTTACCAATCAGGCAATCGCATCGGTTGGTTCCGGAGGTATGGTTGTACTGCTGGGCCTTCCCCCACAGGATGCCGTAATGAGTATAGAGGCCGTACAGCTTATGGTGGGTAAAACGATCACCTTTGCTCCGTTCGGATACACTCGCTTCGCCTCTGATGTACCCCGCTTTCTTAATCTGTACATGGCGGGGAAACTGCCTCTGGATAAACTTTTGACCAGAACATATAAGCTGGATGAAATCAATGAAGCCATTGACGCCTTGGAAAAAGGAGAGGTCATAAGAGCCGCCATCACGTTCTGAACAGAGATAGAATCTTGAGTCAAGATCAAACCGGACCCCTTCAGATAGAGAATGAAATGACAAGACAAGCAGATGCCTTAGTTATCGGCGCTGGCCTCAGCGGATCTATTGTCGCAGCATACTTGGCAAAGGGTGGATTGAGAACTATTGTGTTCGAATCGACCGGCCGTATAGGAGGACCGAAGTACGGATCATACACCATGAACGGCTACAGGGCGGACCTGACCCATATCCCGTCGTGGGCTATGCGATGGAACGGCGGTAATGGCTGGTGGGTTAAGGCAGCAGAGGAAGTGGGCGCCAGCATCCAGTTTCAATGTCTCCCGCCCTGGGTTTTCCACCAGGGCGGGAGGATGATCAAAGTGCCGTATTGTACCGGTCCGAAAGCGTTTGCCCGATTTTTGAATTCCATGGTCCCCATGGAATTGCCGGAAGCAACGGAACATGCATTGGAGAAGGTCTTCAGTGCCGCCACGGCGATGCCGCAGGAAACCCTCTTTTCCGAGCAAATGGATACCACACCGGCAAAGGAATGGCTTGATGAGATTACGGATGATGAGCTTGCCCGGTTCCTGCTTGGCAACCTGGGCGGAATGATCATGTGCCTCTCCCCTGAAGTGGCCCTTACTAAACTGAGCGTTCAGGCTTTCGTCGGTTCGTTTTTGTGCGGCGCATTTGGCGGGAGGGTGAACAATGGGTATACCGTGGGTGGAGCCGTTGATGAGATACCCAAGGCTTTCTGCAAGGTGGCCATGGAACATGGGGCTGAGATAAAGCTGAGTCACAGGGTCAAAAGAGTGCTGATCGAAAATGGTAAGGCCAAGGGGGTCGTCGTTTCGACTCCGGACGGCAGGGAGGAGACCTATCGGGCGGAGCGAGTGATCATCAGCACGGAGTACGGCGCTTACCCGGCACTGCTGGGGGAACTGTTGCCTGCCCAGATTGCCCAGACGATAAAAGACTTCGACTCTTTTCCGATCACTTCTCTCGACGTGCACTACGGCATCAAGAGGCCGATATTGAGCCCGGCTTGGAGTTTTGTATGGATGCTGAGCGACGCCAACGAAATTATAGGATTGATCGCCTCTCTGCCGCACTTTGAGCAATCCCTCGTCCCTGAAGGAAAGCAACTGGTCCAATTCCAGACCTTCAAGCCGACCAAAATCTGGGAGGCCCGCTCTCAAGAGGAATGGATACAGGAATTGCTGGATGCCGGCGAGGCAATCTACCCGGGACTAAAGGATGAAATCGAGTGTCGGCACGTTACCGTGGTCAAGAACCCCTGGCTATACCAGCTATTGCCTGTCCGCAAGATCCCTTTCAATTGCCCAGGCATCGCTAATCTGTATTTCACGGGGGATTCTACCGGGGCTCCCAATTTTGTCACCGAGCGCGCCGCATCATCGGCGATGATCGTCGCCAGGCAGATACTTCAAAAGGAATCCGGTGAGTTGTTCCGTGTGAAAGGTAATCCTGAGACTGATCGCCGAATAAAAGACTGCTAGAGGAGGACTAACATGCTGCAAGAAACCGATTTGAGATCCAGAGAAGCGAAACTCAAGGTTTGGCTGGAAAGCAAACTGCCTCAAGCCAAGAATCTTTCGATTTCGCCCCTCGAAAAAGCAAGCGCCGGCTTCTCCAATGAAACCTACCTGTTTGAAGCCAAGTGGAAGGAGAGGGGGGAAGAAAAATCAAGGCCGATGGCGATTCGTTGGCCGCCAACGGGAACACCGTTATTTCCGGATAATGACGTCCTCATGCAATATCGGGTGATGCAATGCCTGGGGAACAGCGACCTCCCTGTGCCCAGGATGTACTGGTGCGAAGAGGACGAGAGCGTATTGGGCGTTCCTTTCTATGTCATGGGGAGAATTCAGGGAAAAAGCCCTGCGGATTACCCACCCGGTCCCCATGCGCGGGGAATGCTTTTTGAGGCAACGCTCCAGAGAAGGCGCGAGCTGTGGTGGCGAACTGTGGAAGCGATTGCCAAAATACATACTCTGGACTGGCAGAAATTGGGACTCTCCTTCCTGGGGGTGCCGCGAGATGGAAGGGAGGCATTGGAGCGGCAGATTGACAAATGGGAGCGATGGCTCGATTGGGGAGCATCCGAATCGCTTCCGGTTCAGCGCGCCGGTATCGATTGGCTCAGGAAAAATATCTTTGAGCCGAGTCACATGGGCTTGTGCTGGGGGGATGCCAGGCCCGGCAACATGTTATACCGTAACGATAAGGTAGTGGCTGTTCTCGATTGGGAGTTCGCCCATATCGGCCCTCCTGAAACGGATCTGATGTATTTTCTCCTGTCTGATCAGAGCTTCGTCGATATGTACGGCTTCCCAAGACTTGAGGGATTGCCCGGGTGGGACGAGACCGTTGCCTATTATGAAGGACTTGTCGGAAGAAAGATCGAAAACGCCCCCTATTATAAGGCGTTGACGTTCCTCTCGATTGCTGTGATGGCAGTGCTGTTGGGTAAGGCTGTGGCTGCCGCCGGCGGCATGGAGGGATTCCCCAGCGATTTCGCTACCAACAACTGGGGTACCCACAAGCTGGCCGAGTTCCTGGGAATAAGCCAAAGCCGACCGGGTTAATCTCCCGCAACGAACAGACTGGGTGACCACAATCCGAGGTAAAGGAGGGAAAATGGGCAAGACGAAGAAACTGGATGCGGACGTGGTGGTGATCGGAGCCGGTCCTGGCGGATGCACTATCGCCAAGGAGATGTCCCAACGGGGTAAGAAGGTCATCCTCCTGGAAAGAGGGGGCTGGGTGACCAGCTTCGCGGGCACCATGATTGTTCCTGCCAGAGGGATGGAAAAGATGGGCAGAACCAAGACCGATAACGGAGATCCTCTTTATATCGGCATGGGCGTCGGTGGCTCCACCATCGTCTACGTGGGCGCAGCCAATGAGCCGGTCCACGAGATGTGGAGGAAATACGGGATCAATCTGACGGCAGAGGCCAAGGAAGCACGCCAGGAATGCCGGGTGAACAGGGTCCCTGATTCCCTGATAACTCCCGGGAATAAACGCATCATGACGGCGGCTCAGGAGCTTGGATATCCCTGGCATAACTTGGAGCGATTCGTGGATATGTCCAAGTGTGAGTATGGCTGCAACAAGTGCCTGATGGGCTGTCCCAAAGGCGCCAGATGGAGTGCCATAGATTACGCCAAGCAGGCGGTGAAAAACGGCACTATTCTGATGACGCACACAAAAGCTGCGGAGGTCATTGTGGAGGGTGGTGTTGCCGGCGGGGTGAGAGCCAGACGCCGTGGCCAGGACTATGAGATCCGTTCCAAAGTCGTCGTTTGTTCTGCGGGGGGAATCGGGAGCGCTCGTATCCTGCAAAGGGCGGGCATTAAGGAAGCCGGCAGTTGGTTTATGGGTGATCCTGCAATGGGAGTGAGCGGCTATGTCAAAGAGGGTCCCGGTATGAAAGATGACTTCCCTATGTGCTCCGGTTTTCAGGATAAGGAAAACGGCATCACGATTGAGAATACCTACATGACAAGGTCTATGTCGTTTGCCTCGGCGATGATGGGGAAGGGAAAGCTCCATGCTCTCAGCAACGTGACGTTCCGCTATGGCAGGGGACTGGGAATATTTGCCAAAATACGCGATGACGATACGGGTCGGGTCTCTATTGAAGAAGGACGGCTTCACAAACCGCTGACCGAGGCAGATGAGCGCAAGCTGGATTACGGACGGGCTATCTGTGAACGGATACTGATAAAGGCGGGATGTGATCCCTACAATATTAATTATGTCCGGACAACGTTGACCCATCCTGCCGGAACGGTGAAGGTGGGGGTGCTCCTGGATTATAACCTGCAGACATCGATAAAGAACCTCTATTGCTGTGATGCCAGCGTCATGCCTGAAGGGCTTGGAATGCCCCCTGTCTTAACCATTGTTTCCCTGGGCAAACGCCTGGCAAAGCATCTTGAAAAGGCTGTCTGACTTGAGGAATATTTTAAATAGCGAGGAGTGACAAGTATAGCAGCAAATAAGGAGGTTCCCAGGTGAGCGCTTTGGAAGATTTGACCAATCTGGCCAGTGATCTTGAAAACAGTGCCGTCAAGGACTGGAAATCGCAGGGCAAAAAGGTGGTGGGTTTCTTTTGCACTTACGTACCCGAAGAGATTTTGTATGCGGCGGATATTCTCCCCTACCGTGTAAGGGCCACCGGCTGTACCGATACATCATCGGGAGACGTTTACATGAGCCATCTCAATTGCAGTTTTGCCCGTTCCTGCCTCTCCTTTGCTCTTGAGGATCGCTACAGTTTTCTGGATGGACTGGTTTATACCAATAGCTGTGATGATGTTCGGCGGATGTATGATAACCTCAGAACCGTTGCTCCGGAGAAGTTCGCCTTCATGGATTTTATTGATGTGCCCAAGAAAGTTGATGATGCAGCTATCGATTGGTACAGGAATGGCTTGGTTGGGTTCAAGTCAAATGTGGAGAAGGCTTTTGGGGTTACAATAACCGATGAGAAATTAAAGAAGGCAATCGAGGTTTATAACGAGACCAGGAGTCTGCTGAAGCAGTTATACGAACTCAGACAGATGGATCATCCTCCCATCACTGGTGCGGAAACGCTGAAGGTTATTCTGGCAGCCGGCAGCATACCGAAAGACCGGTTTAACGAATTGATGAAGGCGTTGCTTGAGGAACTCAAAGGAAAAAAAGGGATATCCGGTTACCGTGCCAGGCTGATGATCGCCGGGGCCGGCGGGTGTGATGATCCCGAGTACTTCAAAATCATAGAAGACTTGGGGGGGCTGATTGTCACCGATGCCGATTGTTTTGGCAGCCGGTACTTCTGGCAGCCGGTGGAGATCGGCGATGATCTGATGCTCTCTCTTGCCCGGGCGTATATGGATCGCCCCACCTGTGCCCGCATGATGAACCGGCTGGATGAGAGGCTCGATTTTCTGAAGGATATGATCGCAGACCACAAAGTCGATGGAGTCATCTATCAGATCATTCGATATTGCCAGGTTTGGGGAGGGCAGCTCCTGGCTGTGCGAGACGAACTCAACAAAGCGGGTGTTCCCTTCATGTATCTTGACAGGGAATACGCCCTGGGCGGCACCGGGCAGCTTAAGACTCGGATTCAGGCATTTCTGGAAACGATTGAGAGGTAAGCAAATGGAAGATGAAAAAAGGAATGTATATATAGAATTGACACAAGGCTTTGCCGCTATGAAGGAGGAGTTGGCCGAAGAGAATCCCATACGAGCGGCTGGATATGGAATGATAGGGGACATCTATGGTCAGGCAGCCGAAGCATCGGAACGGGGAGATCCCGTAGCCTGGATCAGTTTCGGGGTTCCCCCCGAGATTTTTCTGGCAATGGACATCGTGCCTATCTGCGATGTTGCGCTTGGCATATTGGGCTCATTCCCCGGTGTGGTCCAGGGATATGTCGACTTGGCGAACGAGCTTGTTCCCGATTACATCTGCTCTACTAACCGGCTTCCGTTAGGTCTGGCGCTCGCTGGTGATATTCCACATCCCGATGTGCTCGTGGTGCAAAACAATCCCTGTGATTCCATAATGGGAACAGACCCCGCTATCTCCAGATATTTCGGGTTGCCTTTCTATGGCATCAGCACCCCTTATACCGACAGTGAAGCGGGCTATCAATATGTGGCCAGTGAAATGAAGAAGGCTGTTTTGTGGCTCGAAGAGCATACAGGACGGAAGATGGATATCGATAGACTTAGGGAGGTAATGAAGCATTCCAACCGGGCACATGAGGTACTGCTTAAGCTCAACAAGTTGGCAATGAAGGTGCCGTGTCCTTTCGCCATGAGAGAAAGCCAATTGGATTATGTTTTGTTTTTGCACATAGCAGGGAAGCCTGAGCTGGTGGATTTCTTGGAAGGCGTTTATAAGGACACGCAGGATCGAATAGCCGGGAAGACGCCACTTCCTATTGAAGAAAAACTCAGGCTGGTCTGGACGTATGCCATGCCGGCCTATGATCCGGTGGGAGGTATTTTTGATTGGCTGGAAGAGGAGCATGGCGCGATCAACATAATTTATATGAACAACAACATAATCGTGGAGCCGACGGAGGATCTTTCGGATTACGATAGCATAATGAAGGCGCTGGCAAAGAAGTCTCTTGCAATGCCGATGTCAAGGGAATGCCGTGGGCCGATGGAATCCTGGCTGAATAGCTCGCTTGACATGGTCAGGGATTACAAAGCAGACGGCGCTGTTTTTGCAGGACATGCCGGTTGTAAAGCAAACTGGGCGGTAGCCAAATTGGTCAAGGACGCGATTCAAGAACAATACGGAGTCCCAACAGTGAATATCGAATTGGATTTTATTGATTCAAGATTGACCCCGACGGACGAGCTCATAAAGAGGTTCGATGATTTCCTGCCGCTGGTTGCCGAAGCTAAAAAGAAGAGGACTCAGGGTTAGGTTATTACCCGCATTACAAAAATACAAAAGGAGAGGAACATGGCAGTGAAGTACATGTCTCAGCAGTGGGTGGATGCAGTCAAGGAAAAGAGTCAGAGCGATGCTGACTATCTGAAAAAAGCCAAGGGGCTGACTGAAAAGACAAGGTCAGTTACCACCGATTGTCCCGGCGGTGTGGATGTGATTGTTGTTTGGGAATGGAATGATGGCAAAGTGGCGAAGGCTATTCGTGAGGAAAAACCTGCCCCCAGTGATTGGAGAGGCTTGAAGAATGAGCCATGATATCTCAGCACTGCAATGGGCTCATACGAGAACATGGCTAAAATAGCCAAAGGTGAAGTCAATGCCCAGGTTGCCCTGGCCAAAAAGATGTACTCGGTCGATGGAAACATGCTCAATCTGTTCTCCAAGATGGGCAAGCTGAACGCCTTCTCCGCATTGTGTGCCTCGATAGAGACTCAATTCTGACCTGCAACGGGCCCGATACAAAAAATGGATAGTGCACTCTGACTGCCTCGCAGTAGATGACCCCACCTCTTTCACCAATGATCAATTGCAGGCTTACGGGTCAATCACTGGCTTGAATTGGGGTGCCGGGTTCGATGTTCGGCCTTCTGGGGATGGGGTTGGCACAAAATCATTTTGATGCGTCTTGCGAGCTTATAAGGGCAAAGGACTCCTTCATGCGTGCCACATAGACTATCGTCTCATGAGAAATGACACCAGGGATATTGCCGAGGTCATTCCTGAGAAAATCGGATAATTCTGCTAGATCATGGAAAATCGCTATGAAGAACAGCGCAAATGAACCAGTGATAATGGCTACGTGATTGACTCTTTTATCAATGGTCAGGGTGCTTGCGGTAGACCTGATCTTGCCGGGCTCGACTCTCACAAGTATTCCTGCTTCCACGCCAAAACCAAAGGCCAGCGGATCGATGACGCTGCAAACCCTTATGATGTTGTTATTCATAAGGGTTTGCAGTTTCTTGGTTATGGGCTTCCTGCTCATTCCAAGTCCCTTTTCCAGATCGGTGATACTCGCTCTGGGGTGCATTTCCAGTTCCTGGATTAACCTCAGATCCCATTCATCCAGATCACAGGGAATGGCCTCTGCATATGCATCAGTGTCGCCACGCAGATACATCCAGGAGTGTTTCACGATTTCCAAGATCATGATCTGTTCGATGCCGGTCAACTCAGGAACATGGCTTAACTCTCCTTCAATGAAACCGATCAACTCCTGTGAATTGCGGAAGACCCCATAGGTGAAGATATCGTATCGCCCGGTGGTCAAGCGAATGCCTTGAATGTTGCGCAATGACCTCAGGTAATCTGCCACCACATCAGCCTTACCGGAACGAACATTGAATCCAAGAAGTACCCTCGTATGGAATCCCAATGCCAAGGGATCGGGGATGGCAACAATGCTGCCAAATGTCACATGGGAAGTGGGTATCCAGGAAGAGGCAGCTCCGTGTAAAATGATCAGGGGTAGTCACTCTCGTGTAACATCGTTGTGCACAAGGAAAAGAGGTTCCCAGATTCAGTGTGTCACTCGGCAGTGACATCGCTGTACACAAGAAAACGAATATCCCAGATTCAAAACGTCATTCGCATGTTACATCGCTGTGACAAAAACGGCCTGGATAGTGACATAAGACCTCCCCAGTGCACAACACAACATGCGAACTGTTATCATCCCCTAAAATACTGGGGAAATATTGGGGCTTCTTGCCCGTCGTTGTCGGATATCACCGGCTGGATGATTAATGGTCGAGGAGGCGAGATTTGAACTCGTGGCCTCCGCGTATTGACCATGACAGATCAGGTGCTGGTTTCTTCAAGCCTCAAACCGTCGGGGGTCTGGGGCGAAACAAGCCGGTAAGTCCTTCTTGAACCTTCTCCGCCCGGACACATTACCCTGACACGGATGGTATACTCCCCTGGGGGCAAGTAGGCCTGATAGGCCATGTCCGGTCTGCTAAGCGCCAGTGGGATAGCGATCCAGCACCCCGCTCCGCCCATGTTGGATCGAGCCTCTCGATCCGCTGCTGCGAGACTGCGATGCCCCCCGCCTTTTTCAGCAGCGGTTGTACTGCCTGTCAAAAGAATGGGCTTCCCCATCGACGACGTGCCGGCATAGGTTTTGCCAGAGTATATCGGCGCTTCAGCGATGTCCTTTCCCGACACGGTTCTCAAATTCAAATCATCCGGGCTCTGGATCGTAAAACAGACATCAATGGGCCTGGTGGTTTGCGGCAAGATATCTACAGGTTCAGCCGTCTCATCCTCCAGGGTATAATCCGCCCCCGCCCAATGCAGCTTGTATTCACGTTGCACATTGGGAACACCAGTTCCAATCACCTGGAGAATACCCTGCACACCCTTAGCCTCCACTGCACCGGCGTTCCGAATCTGGAGCTGCGTCACCATGCGAACAGCCCCTTCTACGTAGTGACGACTCCGGGTGTTCGATTGGCCGAGCGGCTCGATTTTCAACTTGCTGCGAGTGACATAGACAGCGCCTGCGGAGCGCTGCCGGCGGACGCTCGTAGGCACACCGGCCTTTTTGCAGTACCGATAAATCGTCCGGTCGGATATGTCCAGGCTAAACTCCTGCTTAACTGCCTCTATTATCTTTGCATTTGTGGGCCGCAGGAGCCTCCCTCCCAGGTCGACAACCATTGCCTTCACTATCTTTGGTGGACGCTCGCCTGGTTTCATTTTGAACTCTCTACCCGCAACCACAATTGTGCCGGAGCCACTAATATGGATCAGAACCTTACAGAGATTTTAACATTCGGATTAGGCAATTCCAAGTCGAACCGGCATCTTTGCGGACACTTTCCGGCTTCAATGTCCTGGCAGGATATGACACTTCGACGGCATCGGAGTCAATGTGCTTCAATAAATCCATGAAAGCGAAATTCCTTTCTCCGCAGTCGTTCAGTGCTACGGATCTCACACTTGGAAATACTCCCACCAATAATGAGCGTCTGCATCCGGCTCACCGTGTGGTCTTGTACCACGACCTGACAGCAGTCAACCAGCTGACCAGCGGAGCCAATGAAGAAGAGCGAAATGCCGACCTATGCCGACCAGGAGACCTGCGATTTGTGAGGAGTGCTACATCCCGAATCTGCCGGGGGCCAACAACGGCATGCCCCCTGGCGGGTGGGCATGCTCAGATGTTCAACTTTCGAAAAAATAAGAGGAGGTTGTGTTGTTAACCTGAAACACTATAGAGTGGCTCATGGAACAACTGATCTCACCTACAGGTCATATCAGGTCATAACTCTAGTCTAAACGCAGGTGTTTACTCAGTGCAATCATCGGCGTTGACCATGTGAAATCATCGATGTTGACCATGTGAAATCTCCGGCGTAAACCGGGATTAATTTATAGAGGAGGAAACATGCCCAGGAAAAAAGCCAGGAAGACCCCGCCGTATCGCCAAGAGTTCGATAAGGCCAACCCCGTGGTCAGCTTAAGGCTTACCTTGCAGGAATATGCCGCTCTGCAGGAAATGAAAAAATCACAGAATAAAACCAACGCCGATATTATGAAGATCGGCATGGGGATCGTCAAAGATCGGGCAATTCGCGAGGCCGAATTCAGAGACCAGGGTTTCAGCGCGGGCCAGGTTAAAGGGTTTTCTTTGGCTGAAGCGATGTACAGAGTAGACTACCGATGCACCACCTGCGAGCAGAGCAAGCCGATCACGACCCCCGAAGAAAAGAGGGTCGCAGCACAGTACACGCGAATCTTATGCGGGGGCCATGCGATCTGCCCGGGGAGGATGGTGAGATAGGGCAGGGGCACCGCAGTTCCCGGAATCAAGGCCGGAACAGAAACAAAATAGCAGAGGTAAACCGATGAAAGCATATCTCGATCAGCAGCAGGCAAAACAGATTGAGGAGCAAGCGACGAATCTCCGAGACCGCCTTCTGATACGGCTACTGAGATGCCTGGGCTGTCGTGTCAGCGAAGCGCTGGGTCTGGAGGCGAAGGATATCGACTTTGATCAAGGCACAGTCACCATCCAGCATCTCAAATCCCGTGTAAAGCTTGGCTGTCCCGAATGCGGAGCCCGGTTAGGAAAGCGCCACAGCTTCTGTCCCGCGTGCGACGCCGAGGTAAAAGAGGCGATAGCCAAGGAGAAGGAACACCGGCGAATGCGAACCTTACCCCTTGATACTGAGACATTGGTGATACTGAGGGAATACATTGTTCGCGGAGGTTGCGTAGAGCGCAGTGGCAGGAATCTCATCTTCGGCATCGGCCGGGGGCAAGCGTGGCGAGTTATTAAGGAGTGCGCAGAAAGAGCAGGCCTGGGTAAGCTGGTGAACCCGGAGAGCGGCAAAATCCACAATATCAGCCCTCACCGGTTACGGGACTCATTCGCCATCCACGCCATGAAGACGAACGACAGCGGGGATGGCTTGAGACTTCTGCAGGAACACCTCGGCCATACGAGTTTTAACACCACCGCCCGGTATCGCAAGGTTGCCGGCGATGAGTTGAAGGCATGGTACCAGAAGCTTTGGAAAGAAGAGGTGTCCGATGGATCTTAAGCCAATGAATGGAGGTTTTCTCCGGCCTTTCGGGACTGCCTGGTTCATTATCGAGTTCCTCAAAGGCAACGGCCCCGAGGACTCCACCAGGATCGATCCGGAGATCGGCGCCCCGATGAGCGACATCCACTTTGAGTACAAGAGCGCCTTGCACCGGGCTCATGCCACGGATTCTGTCCAGAAAGAAGAAGAAAGGCGGATCAGCAAGGGCCAACCCGCCTACTCCGAGGAAGAATTTGACGCGAGAATGCATTACTATCTGAAGCGCATCCCCTACAAGCTGCTCAGAATGCGATACGCCAGTTTTACCCGGTATTTCGGGCACCTGAAACGCCTGGGCTGGGTTGAAGAGACCGGCAAGACTGAACCTTCGGCCATTCAAGACTTCGTTCCCCAGGCTCCTTCCCGCGTGTATTACCGTTTGACGGAGACGGGCAAAAAGGCCTCCCCAGCCGAAATATCCGATCCTCTGATCACACTGTACCACTACTCCAGAGAACAGCGCAGCTCCAAACGTCGCTCCTATTCAAAAGCTTAAGCCGGATCACGGCCAAGCTCTTCGCCCTTAGCTGCCGCAAGCGACCGGCGGGCTTTGTGGCTCAAAGTCCAAGCATCAATTCCCTTTTTCCCCACGGAAAGTTCTTTATCCCCCGAAAACCCCCTTTAAGGGAATTTTTGTCATCACAATAGATATCTTCTGTCCGGTGGGAGGGGGAGAGGATGCAATTGCTTCCTCTCATAGAACTTAAGACTTTTTTGTTTCATACTTTGATTAGTTGTTTTTTGAACCTTAATAACCGACTCCTTCCGATAGCCTCAACATGGCTTCTATAAGCCTTGCAAGGGTTAGAATCCGGTCTAGTCAACTGGTAGGATAGGCAAGCCAAGTCTCGAATCTAGTAGGGACTTAAACGAATCGGCAGGCTGATAATAGCGCAAGCCCGTAACCCTGCAAGGGGAAAAACGTGGCTACACTCACTAGATAGA
>Ga0265296_1000899_pt1 | contig 38560 bp, 32 predicted proteins | sample MunlanPumphouse1_FD_189073 | JGI IMG/M metagenome (GOLD analysis project Ga0265296, IMG submission 189073) | Groundwater microbial communities from a municipal landfill in Southern Ontario, Canada - Pumphouse #1 | ecosystem: Environmental > Aquatic > Deep subsurface > Groundwater | place...
GTGGTACAGCTATGAAGTGCACATGATTACTCATCAAGCACCAACCGAGAATTGTCACCCCAAAACAAGCCGTTTCCTCCTTAATAAATTGCAAGTAGTTTTGCCTATCATCATCGCTTTGAAATATATCCATGGAGCGGACGCCCCGCTGCGTAATGTGGTGCGGATAGCCGACTGCTATAATCCTTGATATACGGGCCATGAAAAAACTTATCAGTATTAAACCGGAAGGTCAATAATAATAGGTATTATGTCCCCGGAATATCCTCCGAGAAACAGCTTTGGCCGTTGCATAGCCCCACATGTTCGAGAGGTGTGCATTCCCTTCAGCGTTCCAATTTCCGATTATATTGCTTTTGGGGTCTATTAATTTTATGCGAAGCTTCATCGAGGCATTCCAATTTCCAAGAGTGAAAAATGAGCGATGTTCAATAATATCAATATGCAAATTATAAAGGGACCGATTTCCAATTATTTTTTCCGGAGATAAAGCGCTCAATATTTGCCCTTTTATTGCTTGGATTAATTCATCCGAATTTTCTTTTTCCGCACGCAAATCATTTACCTGTACACGAACAAGGTCCGCTGGCATTCCTGCCAAACTATATTGTGTTCCAATAGGCTGTGGAGTGTACTGTTTTGTTTGAGCGCACCCTGTAAGGGCCACGATTAAAATGAAAAAGAATGAAAAGCGAGGAAAGTATTTTTTCATTGCCTCCTCCAACAATTGTATTTTTCGTCACAAGCACATAACGGAGCCGCGGCTGCCACCGCGTGTCGCCGCCTGCGGCGGCTGAACACGCGGTGATAGACACGGCTGGTAAAGGAGCGCAGCGGATTTACCAGCCCGAGTTGATGCGGTTGTTATACGCTCAATCAGATTCCCTTTTATTTTTGTAAAAAGCTACAAAGCCAATTCCGATGAAAGAAAGCAGTATGCCAAATGCCATAGTATATTTGTAGGGGAGAGCAAGCCTACCTTCATAATGACCACCACCATTTTTACTATCCTTCTTCCATTCTCCTTTTATAAGAACAATTTCACGATCTTGTAGACTCGTGTCATAAGAAACACCCTTCATGGCAAAAACCACTTTTGCTAATGTTGCTGAGGTTGTTATAGATGTAAAAGGGTATAATATTGAAGGAATGAAGACTCCAACGATTATAAGCAATACTCCAAACTGTTTTGTTTGAAACTTATCAATAAGGTTCATCATGCTGGGCCTCATACCAAATTTTATAGTCTATTAATAAAGAAGCAATTTTCGACTGTTCGACATTGTTTTCTATACTGATTTTTTTTATCCTTTCCTCGACCGAAGGTCTGTTAAATTTCGTTTTAAGGCGCTCAAATTCTTCTACAAAGTTCCGGGGACAGTATACATAATTAAATCTTTCTTACCTAAATTGTGTATACTGTCCCCGGAACTACCCAGGCAGCGACACGCGGTGACAGACGCGGCTCCGTTCATCCTGACCGCCTGCGGTCAGGATGAACGGAGCTAATCAGCCGCGCGGTTTTTTTGCGTCGGCTGCATTAGCCTGGTTGGGCAATCTTTTTTTAGGATGTCCGATGTCAATGGCTGCCCCCTATGTTTCTTCCCTTTGTCACTGTGGTCGAAGCTGTTATTTTTTCTCCATCCACTTATCATAAAAGTACCATATAACGAATATAGTATTCAAAATCGGGATTGTAGCTATAACTAAAAAGGCTGCTATTGCAGGAGGCGTTCCCCCCGAACCAACATGTCCACCCCAAAACCCCCTGCTTTGTCTTATTTCTTTATCGGAGAAAGAGATTATGATCATTATCATCAATGAAATAAAATAAATGACCTCCATTTGAATTCCTTTCAGTATGCACGAATTGTCTTATATAGTGCACATTAAGCGGATTAGCCCAAAAATAATATCTCACGGCCTTTTGCGATAATAGAGTCATTGCTCATTGTTCCGTGAATGCGTTTAATGCCTTTTTATCATGCTGTTGTTGGGCTCCCATTGTCATTGGCGTGATGGCCATGCGGAAACGATCTGGACATGGTTTCGCCTGCAACAGTTCCGGCTTGTGGTTCAAGGTATTCGCCCAGGCAGTGACTAGCCGCCTGGTGCCTTCTGGCATCTTCCAACCGAAGACAACGCTTGAAAGCATGGGCGCGTCGAACTCCACAAAGGAGTCGGGCTTTCCTGCAAAGAAACGCCATTCCTTCTCATTCTTCCAGTCCATAGACTTGCGACAGAGGTAGAGCCTAGCAAAGGCTAGCCGGTCGCCATTCTCCAACTCCCGTAAGGCGGCGAGGTATTCAGGAAGCCGCGGGAAAGAGAGACCGTACTTCACCTGGAAGCATCGCAGTTCGCCAGATACCTGATCACCCATGTATCGGGTATCGAAGCGTAGGACAAGTCCCTCATGATTGTCCGCGTAGTGCGACCACATCATGACGTTTTCCAGGTCGGAGCTGAGGCAGAGGACGCCTTGCTCATGCCCGACTTCTTTCACCCCCTGACGGATTCCCTGCTCCGCTTTATCAACGAATGCCGGGTCGGTATGGCGTCCTCTCCTGACGTTATCTTCTGCTTTCGCTCGCCTCTCCTCTGTCGTTGATTCAGGCGTTTCTTTTTCGACAAGGTGAATGAAGTAAGTAGTCCACCCAATCTTGCGTGGTCGCGCCGTGGCGAAGGTCTAGGCCTAGGGCGCAGTCGAAAAGGTCGTTGAAGCGGGCGGGGTCCGCGAAATGAAGTCGCCGGTTGACAAGAACGTCGCCGATTCGATCGAGACGCTTGCTCATGTACTTGTATAGGTATCTGGGTGGCTTCTTCATCGTCTCACAGCCCAACTACTGTATATATGGTTTCCAGATGAATTCTATCTGCCTCTTTCTGTCCGTATAACACGCAGCGCATCAATCGCAATAATTCTCATAAATTCAAAGCAATAGCTCAACAAAATGATTATCTTTGTTTCTTATATGGTTTCCATATAAAACACCTGTCTGATCTGCAAAAAGCATGTCTTTACCTGTGTCAGGACTCAGAGAACTTTTGAGCTCACGTTTTGAAACGTACATTTCTTGTCGAGAACTGTCAATGATTTAGTTCAAGAAGAATTAAATATCCACATTTGTAGAAAAACGACACAGAAAATGGTAAAAGCTGGAAGCTGGATATTAACCTGGACAGGAAGGATGGTAGTTGTACCTATATGGCATTGATCGGAATGTCTCCAAAATATCTTGAAACCTTTGGTCTAATTTTTCGAACATTGCGTTATCGAAATTATCGTCTATTCATTGGCGGTCAGTGCATTTCCCTGGTTGGTACCTGGATGCAGCAGGTCGCTATGAGCTGGCTTGTATACCGTTTGACTGACTCGGTCTTTCTCCTTGGGATCGTTGATTTTGCGGGTCAATTTCCCACCCTTCTTTTTTCACCGTTAGCAGGGGTTTTGTCCGACAGATGGAACCAGCGGCGAATCCTGGTTCTGACCCAATCTCTGTCTATGCTGCAGGCCTTAACCTTGGCAATTCTTGTCCTGACAGGTACCATTGCTGTTTGGCATATAATCTCGTTAAGTCTATTTCTTGGCTGTATTTATGCCCTTGATATCCCCACGCGACAATCATTTATTATACACATGGTCGATGACAAGAAAGATTTAGGCAACGCTATCGCCTTAAACTCCGCCATATTCAATGCTGCGAGATTCATTGGTCCTTCCATCGCGGGCATTTTAATCGCCCTTGTTGGAGAAGGGATTTGTTTTCTTATCAACGGTGTGAGTTATGTAGCGGTAATTGCCGCTTTGCTGTCTATAAATATCTCTCAGGTTACTCCGGGAAAAATGAACACCAACATTCTTCAGGAACTTAAGGAAGGATTTGATTATGCTTACGGTTTCAAACCTATCCGATTTATCCTCTTATTGCTTGCCTTAATGAGTTTCATGGGCCTGCCTTACGCAGTCCTAATGCCTGCATTCGCCCGAGACATCTTACATGGAGGTTCTCACACCCTCGGGTTCCTACTGTCGGCGACTGGTGCAGGAGCCCTGATAGGCGCCATTTATCTCGCATCAAGAAAATCTGTCCTTGGTTTTGAAAGAATCATTCCGTTGGGGGCAGGCATATTCGGCATAGCTCTGATCGGTTTTTCACTTTTCCATATCTTCTGGTTTTCTTTATTATTGCTGTTCATTATAGGCTTCAGCGTCATGGCCTGTGTCGCATCCAGCAACACGGTGTTGCAGACTATCGTGGATGACAACAAGCGTGGACGTGTGATGAGCTTCTTTGCGGCCGCATTTATGGGGGTGGCACCTTTAGGCAGTTTAATGGCAGGGACTTTGGCCGGGTTAGTCGGCATTACGAATACGATTATGGCCGGAGGTGTCTGCTGCGTTGTTGGTGCTATCTATTTTTCGAGAAAACTCTCTCAATTAAGGCCTATTATCCGCCCGATTTATGTGGAGAAGGGCATTGTGTAGACCCCTCTTGAAGTCGTTGCTTACACAATCTCCTTCTATCCGAATTAGAGAATTTTATAAATCAGCAGGCGCTTTCAGCGCTTTAATTTTACCAGATGATATGCCCCATTTGACCAGAGAACCTCCAGCTTCGGAAATATATTCTTCAATTCGTCGAAATGGTCTTTAGATTCAGTTACACAGTAAATCACGCCTTCCTGATCAACCCGCACCTTGAATTGTTCCACAGACAGGAAATAATGCGCCCGCTCTTCCGGGGGTAAAAACTGCATACCATAGCTCAATTCGCCGAAGTCCTCCACTACAGGGGTCCGTTTCTCGTTATAGGTGGCGATTCCGTATAGGAACATCTTATATTGATAAAGCTCGTGGTCCGCCGGGATCAGCCTGTTGATAGCTTGAGAGGCGGGGTATGAGGATTTGTAAGGAGTCAGGAATGCTGAAGCGGGAGGGAGCATCGAGATCAGAAAAAGTCCGGACAGCACATAGATTGTAACAAACCATCCATGATGATATCTTTTTTTAACCATATCGGGGACGAAGACAAACAGCATTTGGCAGAGTATGGGCAGGCTAATCAGCCACGCCCATTGCTGCAAAGGCATGATAGACAAGTCGCCGCCGATCCGTAAAACATCATGCAGGAAAAGTGGAAGCGAAAGCAGCACAATAAAAACCAGGGATTGCAGTGCTATGGGAAGCTGCAAAAGAAAAGACCGGAATCGTGTTTCGGGAAGAGGGGGCAAATAATCGTAATTTCTCAAAACGTGTCCGATCAGTACCGATAGCGGTAAGAACATCGGAGCAATGTATGGAACAAGCTTTGAAGAGGAAAACGAAAAGAACACAAAGATAAAAATGATCCATGTCCAAAGGAAACGCTTCCCCCGGAGGATCGGGAAGGAAAGCTTCTCCTTACGCACTATCGAAACGGCCCTGACCAGAAAAGCCGTCCACGGAAGGTAACCAATAATGAGTACCGGTACGTACATCAGGAGCGCATGATCACGCCCATGCATGCTGGTTGTATATCGCAAGAAGTGTTCTTGAATGAAAAAAAACCTCAGAAAGTCTTTATGCTCCTGCTGCACGAGAATTAGCCAAGGACAAGCTATTGCCAGAAATAGCAAAATACCCGCCGTTGATAAAAGTTCCACCGTGCGGTTCCATTGACCGCTGAAAACCAGCCAGAGCGTGAGAATAGCAAAAGGGAATACCACGCCGATCAATCCCTTGGTCAAAAAAGCCAACGCACTGGACAGATAAAGGAGATAAAGCCATGCTTTTTTCTCGGGGGCACCGGTGACATGGCGATATCCCGCCCAAACGGCCAAGCTGGTATAAAAAGTCAGCGGGATATCAAGAATGTTAAAGTTTCCGAAGATGAAAAAGAAGAGAGAAGTACCAAGCACTCCCACGGCATAAAGCCCCGTTGTCCTGTCACGCAGAAAAGTGCCCATACAATAGACTAACATTAGACAAGCCCAGGCACAAACACCTACGTAAAGCCTCGTCGTAAAATCATTCTCGCCGAAGAGTTTGAAGATGAGGGCAGAAGCCCAATAGGAAAGGGGTGGCTTTTCCAGATAGATCACACTGGCAAGGTGCGGCATGACATAATCACCCGAATCCACCATATTGTCCGATATTTCGAAATAACGACTTTCATCTGGTTCTATCAGAGGCGTAAGATGTGATAATGCAATATACAGAGCGAGGGGCATTACCAAGAGAAAAAAGACACGGCTGTTGGCCAATTTTAATAAAACCTTTTCCATTTTCATCTCATGCATGAATTAGAAAAAAACAGGTTTCCATCAAGCAATAATTTCCGGACACGATTTAAATGTTATACTTATTAAAATTAAATCCTTCAAGACACCAAGGCACTGTCATCCATAGCACAATTATTAATTATTGCTAACATTGTTGATACTGACTTGAAATCCTGCATCTTCATCGACATTGGCGATGTCTGTACTGCAGTCAATAAGGATTAGCATCTGAAAGTAAGTATGATTTACGACCCATCTTTACACCTGCTGTCAAGATAACTTCGTTCTACAGCAATTAATGTCATCGGAGGTTGAGGGCACCACCTGCAAGCAGTATTTTTTTCTGTCTGGCGGAGAGGTCACAGACGACCTCGAAAGACATATCTTGTGATGTGTTCTTAACAATTATCTCCCCGCCCTCCATAATCATTCTTCTCATATTCGGTATCTCCAGACTGTCTCCCTGCTTGAGACGATTGCAATCCTCTTCTTTCTTAAACGTAAGGGGAACGACACCAAAATTGATCAGGTTTGCCGCATGGATCCTTTCAAAGGATCCGGCAAGCACAGCCTTCACACCCAGAAACATAGGGCAAATGGCGGCATGTTCTCTCGATGACCCCTGTCCGTAGGAAAGACCGGCTACAATGATATTGTGTCTTCCTTCAGCTTTCACTTTTTTTGCCCGCCGGGTAAAACCCTTATCCAGCATCTCAAAGACAAATTCGGCATATTTCGGTATATTGGAACGGTACTTCATCCGGCGACCGGCCGGGATGATATGATCGGTAGTGATGTTATCCCCCACCTTGATTGTAACCACACCGGCAATCGTTTCGGGAAGAGGATCACTTTTCGGGGGCGGGCCGATATTGGGCCCCCTGTATATCTCAATGTTTGCTGGATCATGAATATTATCGGGCTTTATTATCAGCCCATCATCAACATAAAAAAACTCCGGTATCCTGATCTCCGGACAGGGAATGCCGAGCTCGCGCGGATCGGTGAACCTGCCCGTAATCGCGGCTGCGGCTGCTGTCTCGGGACTTACAAGATAGACATCGGCATCTTTTGTCCCCGATCTGCCGGAGAAATTTCTGTTTGATGTCCTCAGTGAAACGGCTTTTGTCTGCGGGCTCTGGCAGTTACCGATGCAAAAACCGCATGCATTTTCTGCAAGCCTTGCTCCTGCTGAGATCAGATCAGCAAGATAACCGTCCCGAAGAAGATTTTCCAGTACCTGCTTTGATCCAGGCGCAACAACAAGACTGACATCCGGATGTACCAACCTACCCCGCAGCATCATGGATACCGTTGCCAGGTCTCTGTAAGAAGCGTTTGTACAACTCCCTATACAGACCTGATTTACCTCGATTCCTTCCATGTCCCTGACAGTACTGATATTGCCGGGGCTATGGGGTTTCGCTGTAAGCGGTACCAGTTCCGACAGATTGATATTCACAATCCGGTGGTATTCGGCATCCGGGTCAGCCTTAATCTCTGCCCAATCAGCTTCCCGCTGCTGGGCTTTTAAGAAAAGTGCGGTCATTCCATCACTGGGGAAAATGGAAGTGGTTACACCACATTCCGCCCCCATGTTGGCGATTGTTGCCCTCTCAGATACCGAAAGGGCGGTAGTCCCTTCACCCCCGTATTCAAAAACATATCCCACATTCCCCTTTGTTGTGAATAACTCCAGTACCTTCAGAATGATATCCTTTGCTGAGACCCACGGAGGTAGTTTGCCGGTAAGGTTTATCCTTATCACATATGGGCAGGTGAAATAAAATGGCTCGCCGGCCATGGCAAGGGCCACATTAAGTCCTCCCGCTCCGATGGCGAGCATCCCGAGGGCACCTCCTGTCGGGGTATGACTGTCGGCGCCAATCAGAGTCTTCCCCGGCTTCCCGAATCGCTCAAGATGCACCTGATGGCAGATACCGTTTCCTGGTCTTGAAAGGTATATACCGTATTTCCCCGCTATACTCTGAAGATACCGGTGGTCGTCTGCATTTTCAAACCCAACCTGAATAGTGTTATGATCAATATAACTCACTGCTAATTCTATTCTGACTTTTGGTATATTGAGCGACTCGAACTGGAGATATACCATTGTCCCTGTGGCGTCCTGGGTAAGAGTTTGATCGATCCTTATACCGATCTCTTCCCCGGGGATAAATCTTCCGGAAACGATATGAGCCTCTATGATCTTTTCCGTGATCGTTCTGCCCATAAGAGTACATCCTTTTTATACCTTGCAAGATTTTTGAAACTCTTATATGCCATGAAAAAACCGTAAAGCAAAATTATTTTTCAACCATGCAAAAAATTACTGTTATAATAAAATGCAACGCACGAGTAAAAATCTGTCCCAAAAAGAGAAAAGAAACAGCAACTTATGAAAATATCATGCCTTTTGATAACTCAACTAAAGTTGCGGTACAATTTCTTGAGAAACGAATTCATCAGGATGACTTAATTCTTGTAAGTCCGAATCACATGCTCGGCACAATGGAATATTACCTCAGTGATAAGCTATTGTTTTGCAACATCATTAGCGAAGATAATAAAAACTTACTGGCTGCCGGTGTAAAATTGCCCGCATATATTTATTCAACAAATACAACTCCTGACTGGATTGTTTCATTCGGCCTTGGTATAGATATGCCGAAATTTACAGCAAAGCATTTGGCCAAATTAAATTATTCCGGATATGAAATTCACGCATTCCTCATCTATGGACCTGATGTTTCCCGTCCGGAACTATTCTGGCGATCTTTTGTACCAAAAGCTAAATTTCCACCGGAAGATGGGTTATTCATTTTAGAGCGTATCAAAGATGAGAGTATAACAAGTGGCGGGGTACGTGTTAAACCGTTAATCTGATCTCTGCTTCAATTATAGAGCAAGTGATTTAATCTCTGTCACCAAAGATGTCTGCGGAGAAGATATAAATTTTTGTATCTTTATCTTTCCAAGCCTGAGGAGGAAGTCCTGCCTTATAACAGGTTTGTTCGAGAAAGGTAAGCCTGTCCCATTTATGCTCGACAGCCACCTGAGGAAGAAGCAGCCCCGAGTAAAAGCTTTTTACTATGTGAATACCGTGCATACCGACTTCAATCTCATTGATATCTTTGATCTCTTTCAGCGGTGTGAGAACAGATATCTCAATTGTCAAATGCTCCATCTCCTCACAAGTTAATGGAGGAAATCTGGGATCGTCGAAAGCAGCAGCTATTGCCATCTCTTCAATAGTTTCTTGCAGGGGCTTTATTGCCTTAATATATCCGATGCAACCCCTTAACTGCCCGTGTTTTTTAAGGGTCACAAATGCCCCTCTTTTCTCTCGAAGCCGTGCCGATTTAGCTTTAGATTCAGGAACACTCCTGCCGGTCAGCTTACCTTCAATGGTTTTTTTTGCAATATCGAGAAGGGTCTCTTTTTCGATCTCAGACAAGTTGGTTCCGGCCCCGCTTTTTTTCTGATCTTTAATCTCTGCCGAGACTCCGCTTATATAAAAAACAGCAGATGTATATCCGACAACGCTTGTTTTGTCTCCTATTACATCCCCCGAATTGGCATATTTTAATATCTTTGCCCTGTCCGCACCGATCTTTTTTGCCGCTATCATGGTTACGGCAGCCGGACCACCTCCACATGCCTCACAGAAATTGTTTTCCATATCTTCCAGGAGACCTTGAGCATCCATTCTTTCTATATCTCTAAGAGCCACGGCATCAAGCTTCACAGCCTCTTCACAGGAGTGGAAATGTGAGAGATCGGAGCTCCCGATGATGAGAACATTTCGATTCCCAACAGCCTTAAATATAGCATCAGCCAGATCTTTACAGGTTTGAAGGCTCTGGTCCCCCATTATAAGAGGAACAAAACTAAACTCACCGAGGGCTACCTGAAGAAAGGGAAGTTGGATCTCAACCGAATGTTCCTGCGTATGGGCACTTGGTATATAGGACGTCACACTACTACAGGCCATTATTCTCTCCGCAAGCTCCCTGTCCACAGGAACAATACCGAGTGGCGTCTCGTATCCTCCCTCGCTGTAAACGGAAACCCCGCGGTAGGGTACCCGATGACTTGGTCCTACAATAATCACCGCATCAAATGTTTTTCCTTTAACAAGCCTGTATGCATATGCGGCAACCTGACCGGAATACGTATATCCTGCATGAGGCACAACCAGACCAATAATTTTCCCTTCTATTTTTTCTTCAGTTACATTATAAAAGAAGCTTTCAATATCCACCCGCAAAACCTGTGAGTTTCCATGATACCAAGATCCGGCGATGACTGATTTTTTTATATTCCCCTGCATAATCTTAAGCTTTCCCCTCTATCTTAATTAATCTCCACTTAACGCCTTCGGGAGTATCAGAAAGATCAATCCCAATTTCAGATAGTCTCAGTCTAACCGTATCGGCTTCCTTCCATTGACCGGCCGCTCTTAAAGCTTCCCTCTCTTTGAGAAGCTGCCTGGCCTCTTCACTTATCGTTTCTTCTGCAAAATTTATGACGCCAAGGACACCATCTATCTTTTTCATGGTCTCGAGAACATCATCCCTCTGTTTTTCGCTCAACCCTCCCTGACAGATGACAAGATTGATCCTCTTCACAAACTCAAAGAGAGAGGCTAACGCACCGGAAATGTTGAAGTCATCGTCCATAGCATCGGTAAATCCCTGTTTAACATTATAGATAAACTGATCCGCATCAGGATAACCATCTGAGGGATTAAGATGAATAAGCCTTTGAATGAATCCATTGAGTTTTTTGATGGTATTTTTTGCCGTCTCCAGAGCGCCCAAAGAAAAATGCAACTGCTTTCTGTAGTGAGAACTGAGGAGAAAAAATCTGATCTCTCTACCGCCATACCCCTTTTTCTCTAATTCTTCTATAGTCAGAACATTGTTCAGAGAACGGGACATCTTCTTTCCTTCCACCATCACCAATTCCGTATTTAGCCAGTAATTGGCAATACGCTTTCCTGTTGCGGCTTTTCCGATAGCCATAACATTCTCACAGTGCGGAAAAACTATATCGTTCCCACTGGAATGAATATCAAAGGTCTCAGCAAGATATTTAAGGGAGATAGCAGTGCACTCAAGATGCCAGCTCGGTCTAACATTCCCCCATTTAGTCTTATAATAGATACCTCTCTTTAACTCACTCAGGTTCGGTCTCTTAAGGAGGGTGAAATCTCCCGGACTATCTTTTTCGTAATCGTCGAGATCTACAGTTCTGCCATGGTCAACCTTGTCCAGGTTTATACTGGACAGACAACCGTAATCTTTAATTCTGGATATATCAAAATAGACGGAGCCTAACTTTTCGTAAGCGTATCCCTTCTCTACAAGTTTACCGGTAAGCTCCAGCATAGCATCTATATTTTCGCTTGCCCGGGGATAGGCCGGATCAGGTTTTATATTAAGCTTGTCAATATCCCTAAGAAACACGGAGGCACATCTTTCCGTATAGGCAGCCAGCTCCATATTGGTAAGCTCTGCCCCTCTGATGGAACTGTCCGCCAGATCAATAATATTCATCACGTGCCTGACCTTATACCCTTTATACTCAAGATAACGTCTTACAACATCGGAAACAACAAAACGACGGTAGCTTCCAAGGTGGGGAACTTCATGGACAGTAGGACCACATGAGTGCATTAGTATTTCTTCAGGGTTTATCGGTTTAAAGAAGGTTTTCTCCTTATTCAGAGTATTGTAAAGTTGCAGGGAAGAATGTTCCTTGTAGGTAAAAAGTTCGGTGCTGAGGTAACGTTCACCACTGTCGGGAAGAATCGCTACAATCAGACCTTCTTCCATTTCCTTAGCTTTCTGTATGGCCACGTGCATAGCGGCCCCGGAACTCATTCCTACTAATATCCCCTCTTCTCTGGCCAGTCGCCTGGACATTTCAAATGCATCTTCGTCAAGGATGTTAATCTTTTCATCAAGGCGGTTCTTGTCAAAGATCCCCGGCCGGTAGGACTCTTTCATATTTTTCAAACCCTGAATCTTATGCTGCAGGTAAGGTTCTACCCCTATGATTTTTATTGCCGGGTTATACTCTTTAAGCCGCCTGGAAATACCCATGGCGGTACCGGTTGTCCCAAGAGTGGCAACAACCATTGTTACCGTCCCATCTGTTTGCTGCCATATTTCTTCTGCCGTTCCATAATAATGAGCCGCAATATTATCTTGATTATTAAACTGGTCTGGAACGAAGTACTTTTCCGGACGCTCCCGCACCATATTGTAGGCCATTTCTATCGCACCATCGGTACTGAGACTTGCCGGGGTAAGATATAATTCCGCTCCCATTGCTTTTAGTATCTTTTTTCTCTCATCGCTGACAGACTCAGGCATGGCAAGGCACAACCTGTAACCCTTGGCAGCCGCGATCAGCGCAAGGCCAATACCAGTATTACCACTGGTGGGCTCTAATATAATTTTATCCTTTGTCAGTTCCCCCCGTTTTTCGGCGCTATTTATCATATAAAAGGCCGTTCTATCCTTAATGGAACCACCGGGATTAAAACTCTCCAGTTTTGCAAAAACTTTAACCCTTTTATTGTGATTCAGGCGGCGAATCTCCACAAGCGGGGTATTCCCTATAGCATATATGATACTTTCGTGAGCGTCTCGCATAATAATGTTAAAAGAACCTGAAAACCTCCTGGAGTTCTAACTATCAAATTTGGGTGGTGGGGGGATCTTTATAAACTGAACCCCCTCTTCTCTGAGTAGTTCTTCCTGGTCCTTAGTTGTGCTCCCTTTGATATTTCTACTTTCTTGCTCGCCGTAATGCATTTTCAGCGCTACTTCGGAAAATTTATCACCAACTTCATCAAAATTTTTTTCAAGATATTCATGGAATAAATGAACAACTTTCAGGGCTGAAATCTCTTTTTTATTCTTCTCGCCCGACGCTTTGACACCTTTGCCCAAGAAGTTAACCGATGAAGGAATTTTCTCCGTATCAGAATCTCCACATACAGGACACGCGATCAGCTTTTGAGATTTCTGTTCCTCAAAGGCAGAAATGTTCCCGAACCATCCTTCAAATTTATGGCCATTTTTACATCTGAGATCGTATATAATCACAATTTCTTTCTCCTTTAGACCACATCATCATACCCCAAATAAAAAATATGGACATTGGAGGATAAATTATATATATATCTTATCCAATGTCGGGATGTGGCCCAGCCTGGTAGGGCACTGCGTTCGGGACGCAGGAGTCGCGCGTTCAAATCGCGCCATCCCGACCATTCATTTTCAATCCGGCAGGATTCAGAGCCGTCTTTTAAGCTTCTGCTGCTTCACTCCCTTGCACTATCCACCAACCACCGAGGCCATTTTGAATATCGGAAGATACATGGCAATGATCATTCCCCCTACCACACCTCCCAAGAAGACCATCATAAAAGGTTCAAGTAAAGCTGTCATAGCATCCACTGCTGCATCCACTTCATCATCGTAAAAATCAGCAATCTTGGACAGCATGGTATCAAGAGCGCCTGTTGCCTCACCAACGGCAATCATCTGAACCACCATGGAGGGGAATACATCACCTTCGGACAGAGGTTCCGCAATGGTTCTCCCCTCGCTGATACTCCTTCTTGTTTTCATCAGAGCATTCTCAATAACTTTATTCCCTGCGGTCTTAGATACAATGGAGAGTCCCTCGAGAATGGAGACCCCGCTTGACATCATAGTGGACAGGGTTCTACTGAATCTCGCTACCGCAACTTTTTTAAGGAGCGGACCGAAAACCGGAGACTTGAGAATCAGGGTATCAATCAAGAGCCTACCCTTTTCGGTACGGTAATATCTCCTGAAAGCGAACGCAATCAGGACCACAGCTCCAATCATCCAGAGGAAGTAGTCTCGCATGAACTGACTGGCATCGACGAGAAATTGCGTCGGTGCCGGTAGTGTCCCACCCATACCTTCAAACAGCTTCTGAAAAACAGGAATTACTTTAAGCAACAACAGGCTAACGACACCCGTGGAAATAACAAGAACACTGGCCGGATAGGTCATGGCGCCTTTTACCTTGGATTTTAATTTCATTGCCTTTTCCATGTAGCCGGAAAGACGGGAAAGTATGACATCAAGAATACCGCCGGACTCTCCTGCTGCCACCAGGTTAACAAACAATTCGTCAAAGGCCTGCGGGTACTTTTTCAAGGCATCGGAAAGTGTTGATCCTCCTTCAACATCTTCCTTGATGGAAGTAATGATTTGAGAAAATGTCTTATTCTGTTCCTGAGAAGCCAGCAATTCGAGGCACTGGATAAGGGGGAGACCTGCATTAATCATCGTAGAAAATATACGGGAGAACACAACAACATCTTTTTCCTTAACCCTCTGTTTAAGGAATGGTAGATATTCCAGCAGATCCTTCGGCTTTTTCTTTACGTTGATGGATTTTAAGCCCTGCCGGCGAAGCATCCCCCTGACAGCAGCATCATCGGCAGCATCCATCTCGCCTTTTTTCGATTCACCTCTCTTGGTCGTTGCTTCCCATAAGAATACCGGCATAATAACCAATCTCCTTCATTCTTGTGCATGGCTCATAACTCATGGATTCAGGCCCCTAACCCCCGATTTCTGAAGTACAATTACCTGCCTCCCATTTTCTCAATATTTCATATACGATAATTCCTGCTGCCACTGAGACATTAAGAGAATCAATTTCCCCCGTCAAGGGAATAGATACCAGGAAATCACAATTTTTTCTGATCAGCGGCCTGATGCCTTCCCCTTCACTTCCCATCACAAGACCAATATGGCCATCAAAATTATGAGTGTGAATATCTCTACCGTCATTGGCATCAGCACCGTATATCCAGAATCCCTTTTTTTTCAAATATTCAATGGTACGCAACAGATTGACCACCATGGCAACAGGTGTATATTGTGCCGCTCCGGCAGATGCCTTCATAACAGATCCTGTAACCGATGCTGCACGCTTTTCCGGAATTATAACCCCGTTGGCACCACAACAGTGAGCTGTTCTGATCAGAGAGCCTAAGTTTTGAGGGTCTGTAATCCCATCAAGAATGAGAATCAAATTATTTTTGTAAAGCCCTTGATGATTGGCAATTAAACTATCCACACTGGCGTAAGAGAATGTTTTGCACAGAGCGATAACCCCCTGATGAGATTTATTACCTGCCAGCCTGTTTAGATGATTTTTTTCCTTAAATTCTACAGGGACATCATGTTTCGTTACCAGATTTAAAATCTCTCGGAGACGCTCTCCTTCTCTCCCCGGGGTGACAACAACCTTCTCGATATTTCCCCTGTTATTTTTGAGAGCCTCCCTTACTGGGTTAATACCGTAGATGATCTGCACCTTTACCCCCTCTACGGCAACTAAGCTTTCTTAGCTTTGATGTCTGATTCTTCCCGCAGTAAAAGACCCCTTGATATAGCATGTTTAATTTCCTCTACTTTCCTAATGGGGTCGCTTGCCGTCATGATTGGTCTGCCGACAACAATATAATCGGCACCCCGGGCAATTGTGTCTTCGGCAGTCATTATTCTTTTCTGATCATCATCCCCAGACTCTGTGACTTCTCTGATGCCAGGTACTACAATGAAAAAATCATTTCCACAGAGCTCCCTGACACCGGATATATCACGGCCGGAAGCCACAACTCCTGAGATCCCCGCATCCTGTGCAAGTTTCGCAAGATTCAAGACAACCTCGCCTGTTCGCTGCTTAAACCCCAAAATCGTGAGATCATTGTCGTCCAAACTGGTCAGGACAGTCACGGCAAGAATTATGGGAAGAGGCGCCCCTGTCTGCTCTGCCGTCCTTTTAATAGAGGTAACCGTTTCCTTCATCATCCTCTTCCCGCCGAGAGCATGAACATTGAACATGTCAACTCCCACCCTCACGGCTGCTTCAGCAGCCCTGACAACAGTACTGGGGATGTCATGAAATTTCAAATCAAGAAAAACCTTGCCGCCCCTTTCTTTGATTTTTGAGACGACTTCGGGACCATAACGGGTATAGGAGTCCTTGCCTATCTTAAATAATCCCACATGATTTTTGAGACGTTCGACCCACGAGATTACTTCATCAATATTATCGCCAACAGGAAGGGCAAAAATCAACATCTCCCGTGGCTCTCTATTCCGTTTCTCCCTCATCGCTGCCAAACTCCATGTCGTCCTGAATTGGTTTGAAATCTTCTCTCGCCCCTAGTAAAAATTCAGGATGGGCATAGGTAATTTTCCCTGCTGCAATCTCTCTGAGAGCTGCCACAACTTCCCTGTTATTTTTAATATCAGTTAAAGGCTTCGCCCCTCTGAGAAGTTGTTTTGCCCGTTTTGCCGCCAACGAAACCAGGGCAAACCTATTTTTCCCCACTTTCAAAGAATCCTCTACAGTAATTCTTGCCATATATTATTAGAACCTCCAATCATTTAAGAAAATTTTTTATCTTACCTGTCAGTCGTTCTCTCCTGCTTTTCTCCGCCATATAAATTCCCCTTAGATAGTCTATGGCGTCGTTAAGCCTGTCATTAAAAATGACATAATCATACCATACAATCTCTCTAATCTCATCTACAGCCGCATCCAAGCGCACTTTCATGATGCCGTTGTTTTTAACCCCCCTTCTGCTTAACCTGACTTTCAACTCATCCATGGAAGGAGTAAGGATGAATACAAATATACCACCCGGGTAATTCTGCTTTAATGTCTTTGCGCCTCGCGGCTCGATGTCCAGAATAAGATCGATGCCTCTATCCATAAACTCTTTCATTGTTTTTCTCGATGTCCCGTAGAGGTAACCGTAATTTTCAACCCATTCAGCAAATTCCCCCTGGGCAATTCGTTCTTTAAACGCATCTTCGGAAATAAAAAAATAATCCGTTCCGTGAACTTCTCCAAGTCTGGGTGGCCTTGTAGTATAGGATACAGAAAACTTGATGTTCGGGCACATCTTCATGAACTTTCTGCATATAGAGGTCTTACCGGTACCCGACGGCGCGGAAATTACAATAAATAAGCCCCCTCCTGTCTTAGTATCATCATTACTCAAGATTCTGCACCTGTTCTTTTAATTTGGTCAGCTCACTCTTGATCTCAACAACTCTTTGAGATATATATGAATCACAACTCTTGGAACCTATCGTGTTCACTTCTCTAACCATTTCCTGAAGCAGGAAATTAACCTTTCTCCCTACAGCATCCTCACTGTCAATAGTCTCGAAAAACTGACCAATATGACTTTTAAGGCGGACAATTTCCTCTGTAATATCCATTTTTTCAGCCATAATGGCAACTTCCTGAGCTAATCTGGAATCATCAATTACAACAATGCCATCCGTGAGTTCTTTCACCCGATCGGTAACCCGCGTCTGATATTCTATGACAACCTGAGGAGTCCTCGAGGTAATTGAATCGAGGTATTCCATGATCGTATCAACCCTTGAAGTCAAGTCCCGGTAAATAACCTCTCCCTCTTTTCCCCTCATTTGTACCAGGTTGGTTATTGCCTCATCCAGAGTATTTTCTATCCTTTCCCACATATCAACTAGATTCTTGCCAGACTCCAGAGGGACAAAGACGTCCTTGAAGCCTGCCATTAAATCCATGGTAATCTCACCCTTTAGATTGAGTTCTTCCTTCAATTTAACCAATAATGCGTGGTAATTACGGATGAGCGGAAGATTCAGCTCAAGTCTGTTAACCTTTTCCAGCTCACTTTCAGAATCAATTCTGACTGCAACTTCGACTCTCCCCCGGGAAAAGTTTTCACCGATCTTTTTCCTGATCTCAAATTCGAAAAGGGAAAGTATAGCAGGAAGCCGGAGAGAAACATCGAGATAGCGATGGTTAAAAGATTTCATCTCCACCACTAACATTTTCTCCTCGATGAGCACTTCAGCCCTGCCGTAACCGGTCATGCTTCTGATCATTTAAAACCTACCTCCCCCCCCATGTTTTATTTTTAAAACTGTCAGGAAACATAGTATGCGGTCTCTTTCGCCTGCAAGACATACTTCGCCCTGATCTTGTTAAACATCTCGACAATATCCACTTCCGCATAATCAGGATAGGTCCACGGAAGGGAACAAAAAGTCTTATCCTGGTATAAGAGAGTTAAATCGGCATAGATACCATTCCTGAGGTAAGGACGATGGGAGTAACCCTTCCCCGTGGCAAGGATTATATGGGCATAAGATATGTAGCCCGGGTCAATATTTACACTTCTTTTACCGTTTACTGAAAATCTTTCCTCTATACCGTTCGTCCCAATTTTAATATCGGGCAACGATTCAGGTCTTACCAGTGACTCAAAAGAAACGAAACGCCTGACAAGGGCTGGTCCCATTTCTTTGGCATAGTAATCGGTGTAATTAAAAGGAAGCAGTGCGCTAATAAAATCAGCCCTTCCATATTGCCCGTCTAACACTTCCAGTGCTTTATTCAGTAGATCCTTATCTCCGGAAAGGATGCTCGTTATCAGCTTTACTGACTCCGCGCAGTTGGGTTTACTCATAACGTTTCTCTGAGTTCCTTCTCGGAAACGGTTGATGTACCAACTTTTCCCACCACGATTCCCGCAGCGTGGTTTGCCAGAACGGCTGCTTCTCTGAAACTGGCCCCGGAAGCAATAGAGAGAGCAAGGACCCCTATGACCGTATCTCCAGCCCCAGTCACATCGAAGACCTCTCTAGCCCTGGTAGGGATATGAATAAATTTGCCATCTTCTTCAAAGAGGCTCATCCCTTCCTCACCTCTTGTGATAAGCATGGCCTTTAGACTGAACCGAGCTAAAAGTGCCCTTATCGCTTCATGAGTTCTTTCCCTCTCTTCGATCTTATTCTTTTTTAAATCCTCTATTCCAAGAGCTTGACCAGCCTCCTGATGATTAGGCGTAATAATATCAAAGCCTTGATAGAGTGAAAAATCACTTTGTTTCGGATCCACACAGACAGCTATATTTTTCCCAGCGATAATTCCATGGATTCTGTCCAACAGGGTTTTTGTAATAACTCCTTTGTTGTAATCAGAGATAACTATAGCCCCCAAGTTGTCATTGACCAACTTCTTAATATATTTTATCATCCTTTCAATACTGTCCGGCCTAATTGGTTGCCTGCTTTCTTTGTCAAATCTCACCATCTGCTGGCTATGTGCTACGATTCTTGTCTTCAGGGTAGTCGGACGGTCTGACTCTATAATAATTCCCTCCGTACTGAGGTCTCTTTTGTGGAATTCTTCTAATAACCTTTCCCCCATCTCATCATCCCCCACAACACCAGCGCCGCAAACCCTACCCCCCAGAGAACAGATGTTATTCAGCACATTTGCAGATCCACCGAGAAGAAGATTGTCGGAATGTACCTCCACGATCGGGACTGGAGCCTCCGGAGAAATGCGGAAGACCTTCCCCCACATGAAATGGTCAACCATCATATCCCCAACCACCAGAACCTTTGACTTGGAAAAGTTCTCTATAATCTCGAAGGCCCTTTTTTTATTCATGATCCTCTTCTAACGATAAGGGAAGGCTTATCCTATTATTATAATTACATTTCGTCAATCTTTTTCTTGACTGATCTATCTTAAGGTTGTTCCCGGTGCTATTCGATAACCCTTCAAAAAATCACGGATAGACATCCTCTTTTTACCCTCCAGCTGCACATCAAGTAGATAGATATATCCATTTCTTGCCGTTACCTGAAGACCTTTCTCCGTTTCTCCGCCAATCTTTCCGGCAGATTCAGTTACAGATACTTCTTCGCCCTTTGCCGCAAATATCTTTAGTCTCTTCCCCCCTAAAAAGCTATAGGCACAGGGAGATGGAGAGAGTCCCCTTACAAGATTGTTGATATCTCTGGCATCGTTGTCCCAGCAGATACAGCCGTCTTCCCTGCCTAACCTGCGTGCATACGTGGCGAAAGATGCATCTTGAGGTATCCGTCTGACGGTATTTCCCATGATCATCCCAATCGCCTTCAAAAGCAGTTCTGCACCCATTTTCGACAGTCTATCGTGCAGTTCACCAAATGTCTCCCCCGGTCCGATCGGTGTTTCTTCCTGGAGGAGGATATCTCCCGAATCCAGGCCTTCATCCATCAGCATGATAGTATTCCCGGTTTTCTCTTCTCCATTAATAAGGACCCAGTTGATCGGCGCCGCCCCTCTGTACTTTGGCAGCAAGGATGGATGGACATTAATGCAACCCATTGGTGTGGCTTCGATGATTTCTCGGGGGAGAATATTTCCAAAAGCTGCGAGAATGATCATATCAGGGGAAAGCTTCCTGAAGATACCCAGAAACCCTTCGTCTCTCAAATGTTCGGGTTGCATGACAGAAAGATCATTTTTCTCGGCAAATATCTTTACCGGTGAGGATTGAACCACCTTTCCCCTTCCCCTTGGCCTGTCGGGCTGTGTAACAATACCAGCAACCGGATAACCATTTTTAATAAGGATTGCCAGCGATGGTACAGCAAATTCCGGTGTCCCCATAAAGAGTATTCTGGGCATTACTCCCTTCGTTTTCACTTTTAGCCCCTTTTTCTGTGTAGTAACCTGATTCAAGAATAGGAAAAGGTAAATGACCTGTCAAGAAAAAGGATATATTCGTGATGAATATTTCACTTTCCCCTTGCTTATATTAGCCTGATTTGTCTAAAATAAATATTGGTTGTCTCAAAAAGAAGCGGGAGAATTTGTCCGGGGTAATTACGACTAAACTTTTTCCGGAAAGCTATGTCCCAAGTACATTATCATAAATAACAGGAGGAAAAATCATGGAACTTTTATATTCTACACAATTGGCTATACCACTATTCCAGGTACTTCTTCTCCTGGTATTGAGTACAATCGCCCTGCTCTTCGGACGTCTAAGGATCGCTCTGTTTACAAATTACTGCTTCACTTTGTACTGGGGTTACATAAGTAATTTAGACTTATTCACGAAAGCCGGTGCTTTTAAGTTCGACACCTTCACTTTTACCTATTTCGGCTTCGGTCTGCTTATCGTCTTTCTTGCTATGATAGGCCTATTTCTTTCTAAATCCGATTAGCATTGAGCCCGTTTTTTACAACTACAAAACCTTTGCAAAACAGCGAAAATTAAGAAGATGTTAATTAAACATTATTCCGGATACCATGTCATTGCAGCAAAGCGAGACTACATGATCGGGAAATGTTTTGTAGCACCGATGATCCAATTTTCAAAGCTCTCACTATGTCAGTGTTTCCACTTCGAGCTTTGTCTTAAGAAGTTCGTTGGCCTTACAAAGTTCGTCTTCCGCAGCATACACGGCTATCACAGCTGATCCGGTTGCAGAAGTCAGGTAACGATGAGCCCCCTCCTGAAGCCTGTCAGCTGTTATGCCAAGGATCTCGTTGCGGATTCTCTGGCGGTCTTGATCTGCAAGACCGATAAAATCCCGAATCATGGCAATATATCCCCGACTTGAGGGATCCATTGGCTTGTCAAGGGCACCTATCGTTCCGATAACGGCTTTTTCCAGTTCCTCTGCTGTTATCTTATTCCGGCAGATAAAATCCAGAGCCTCGTCATAAATCCTCAAGGTTCTGACAATGTGTGGATCTCTGTAGGAAAGAAGGGCAAAAATACCGCCCATAGGATTATACTGTGACATTCCTCCGTAAGCCCCACCCTGGACCCTGATATGCTTATAGAGATAGCCACTCGACAAATGTTTCGCAGTAACCAGCAAAGTTGCAACAAGAGGATCTGCATAGGAAGGTGCAGTCATGGCCATGGCCACATAGGAAACCTGTGCCGGAATCACGATACCTCGATGGACAGGAGGGAGGGGGCTTACCTCAGGAATACTTGAGTCCACTGTACTTCTATCATCTGCCAACCGTTCAACCAGTTCGGAAGCCCCTTCAGATAGAATGGCAAGTCCGTCTCTATCGGCAGTCAGATTCAATGTCAGACTCTCTTTTCGGAAAGCCATCTCTTTTAAGAGTGTTAACTTCTCCTGAATATCTCCCTTGCTCTCGTTAAATTGAGCAGTAATACCGGTCAAGAAACGAAGTTGTGTTCTCCCGTGCCACTGTTCGTCCCGATATGCCGGTACAGAAACGGATGCTCCTGCCGCGCGACAGGCAAATATATGGCCGGAAGGAATCACGGAAGTATGGAGTCGGTTTTTCCCCTCCACGATCAGATTTTGCATACGGGTTTCATCGGAGAGGTCTCCTGCAACAATAATATCGGAAACAATCTTTACCGCATCCACGATATTTCGGTGAAGGGCCTTCACATGAAAGACCATCTTCTGCCAGCTTCCTTTACCGTCTGCAACCATACCTGCCGTTAAATGACAACCGATCCCTCCGGTTTTTAAAGCAATCCGCTTTGCCATTTCCTCATATGTGAGGCCGGCGGCCCCCATGCTCGTCATCAACTTTCCTAAAACAGGAAGGTATATCTGAAGTTCTTCAGGAATATGAGACACATCGAAAGCTAGATCCAGATAGGCAATCCCATTAGTAAAGATGTCGTGGAGCATGGCAGGAACACCAGCAATTGCCGTCTTTTCGGTAGGAATTGTCTCTACAGCACGGCAGATATCCCCGATTTTTAATTTCGGAAGTGTGGCTGATGCCTCAGGGGAATCCGGTTCAACCTGAAAATTCCTCAGCGAGGCAGCCTCCCGGCGGATTTTATCGAGTTCTTCCTGGGAAAGGGATGCCCTGAGTTGAGCCATCTTTTTTCTGCTTGCATCCTCCATTTCCTCATGGAAGGTCTTACTCGGTTCCAAAACAGAAAGGAGACGGTGGGGATTATCGAGAAACCAGCTACGGACAATCTCCTGAAACAACCCCGGCTTTGCCTTCCACTTACTGCGTATCTCACCTATTATACGGGGGAAATTCAAGCCTGTCAGAGGATCACCATCGTAAAGCCATGTATGGTATACCCTCCCCATGAGGGTGATTCCGTAGGGATACACGCCGCGTACGATCTCCCTTCCGTGGAACTCAGCCTGATGGAGAACACCTTCGATCAATTCACAATCAAAACCTTCCTTCGCCACTAACTGCAATGTATCGAGAATCAACGATTCAATACGACCAGCTTTTCCGGGATCCGAACCCCTGAGACCAGCAGCAAACAATACCTGTTTGAAGTCACGTTCAAGACCTGTCACGGGGGACAGGTCCTCGCCAAGACCAGAATCAATCAGGGCCTTTCGAAGGGGACCAGCGGCACTTCCAACCAAGGCTCCAGCGACAATCTGAAGAAGGATGACTGTCTCATAATCAGTGTTTTCCATCATCATCCATGCACAATTTACAACAGTTTTCCCCTCCGTATCCTCTTCCTTACCGATGGGATAAAAGCTGTGTACGGAAGCTGGTTTTAACCATCTGGTCTGACTTTTGATGGATGAGCTTATGTTTACCCGCTCGAAACCGGCAAACATCTCCTCCAAGAAACTGAGGTGATCCGCCGTCGGAATATCTCCATAGAGGAAGACACGAGCATTAGTCGGTGAATAATAATTATGGAATGCTTGAAACTGGTCATAGCTAAGAGAGGGGATAATATCCGGATCTCCCCCCGAATCAAAGGCATAGTTTGTATCGGGGAACAGATTTTCCTGAATTTCTTTGGACATCAGAGTATCCGGCGAGGAGTACGCCCCCTTCATCTCATTGTAAACGATTCCCGATACGACAAGCTCACTGTTCATATCATCAGGATCAGAGAACTCCAGATGGTGTCCCTCCTGATAAAAAGTCTCTTTCAAGAGTCGTGGCCTCAGTACAAGGTCGGTATAGACGCGGGCGAGATTAAAGAAATCGTTTCGCACCTGGCTTGCCACCGGATATATGGTCTTATCCGGATAGGTAAAGGCATTGATAAAGGTCTGAAGGGTTCCTTTGACCAGTTCATTAAATACATCTTTTAAGGGATAACTCTCAGAACCGGCAAGTACAGCATGTTCCAGGATGTGCGGAACGCCTGTGGAGTCAATGGGCGGAGTACGGAAACCTATAGCGTAAAGATTTTCCCGATCGTTGCAGTGGATATGAAGGACCTTTGCACCAGTTCTTTCATGTTCTATTTCATAAGCGGTAACACGCATATCCGGTATCTGTTCTATCCTCAAGACGCGAAACCCGCCCAGTTTTTCTCCCGCTGAAAGTGTCGGGGCAGGGCTGCTGCTGCTGTCCACGGGTGCTGTCATAGTATTCTCCTTTATCTATCGTAAGCTTAACATTTATAAATGAAGATTTATTTTTATTTAGAGCGACTTGTACCATAGTCTATCTCCGGAAATCAATCCGTCATCGGGAAAATGGCGAAACGGGCAGCACAGGCAATTACCTTTGTGAACAGGTTTCCTTCGTCCTCCTAATACCATCTAATAAGCCGTCGGCAAATCCTGAGACATCCCCACTTGTGAAGAATATTTCCCATGCAAACCGTCAAATTTAGTATCGGTTTTCACAACCCTCATTATCCTTGCCGTCTCAATGTCCAGACCAAGAACAGATGTCAATACCTCTATAGGTCTGGCAGTTCCTTCCTCGCCGAAGCTTACCTCCATTAAAAGTCTATAGTTTTCTTTGTCAAGCTTGAGATTATCCACAAAACGTCTGATATTTTTTGTGACCTTTTTCCCCTTCGCCTCTCTTATAACGGTAAATGTCTCGGCCTGAAGGAAACACTCTATTTTTTCAGTCATGGCAGACAGATCAGAAGCGGTAAATTTCCCCGGTATAAAAATCTGGTATGTAAATCCCCTGACCAGTCCAGATAATGCCTTCCCCAAGGGTACCCCCTGCATGGCTACAACTTTCATGCCTGCCGGCAGGCGGGCATTGACTTTTCCCCTCAGGACATCCAACTCTACCCGAGGCTCCTGAATATATAAATCTGCATATTCACCCATGCTCTCCAGTCCTACAGGGGTGGCAAAAGCAAACGATACCTTGGGATGGGGATGATAACCATACGAATAAATAAAGGAGATGCCGCTCTGATTGAGCGCCCGGATGAGGGCACCGGATATCTCAAGATGCGAGAGAAACCGTGATGGTCCAAGCTTTGTAAATTGAATCCTGAATCGCTTTCCCTCCGGGGATAAATCCCTGCCTAGATATCCCGCGGTCGGGCAACCATGGTTTTCTGTCTCCGGGTTTTTTTCTCCGTCAATACCGGTACCGGGGCTATCCTCCCCGCTCACAGAAGGGAAAGAAGCGGCGGTAATAATGCGGATGGTGTCATGGTCACATACCCCGCAGTTATGACAAGCCCCCAGACGGCAGTCCGCCGTCGCCTCTCCGTGAAGTGCTTTCTTATTCTCTCCGACAAGAAATTCTCTATCGACCCCACTGTCTATCATGTCCCAGGGTAGAGATTCCGAAAAATCACGCCGCCGCAGGTAATTATCAACGCTGATAGCCGACTCACGGATGGCCGCTTCCCAAAGGTCAAATCTGAATTGATCGCCCCAACCATCAAAACGGCATCCGAGATAAAATGCCCTCTCGATAAGCATCCCCAGGCTCTCGTCTCCCCTTGTCAGCACCCCTTCGAGAAGGCTCATCCGACTGTCATGCCATTTGATATTAAGATTCCGGGGGCATTTTTTGAAAAAGCCCTGTTTCTCTATAGTCTCGTCCATGCCGATCTGGCGTTCCCACTGGAAGGGTGTGTGAGCTTTGGGTACGAAAGTGGAAAGACTGACCGTAACCTGCTTCTTGTTTTTCCCCGCACGTAGGACCTTGTAGCCGAGATCAAGGATACCACGCAAATCCTCATCTTCTTCTCCGGGCAGCCCCAGCATAAAATAGAGCTTGATTGTATTCCAGCCCGCCTCAAAGATCGCTTCTGCCGTGGAAAGGAGGTCTCCCTCCGTGTTGCCCTTATTTATAATATTTCTCAACCGCTGTGTCCCGGCCTCGGGCGCGAGGGTAAAACTCGTCTTCCGTACACGCTTGATATTCTCTATCAGATTCCGGGTAAGTGTCTCTGTCCTCAGTGAAGGCAGCGCCAGGGCCACCCTTTTTTTGAAGTACCGATTCATGAGTGTGGCCAGCAGGGGCTCTATCAGACTGTAATCGCCGGAGCTGAGGGACAGGAGCGATAATTCATCATGGCCTGTTTTTGACAGCATATCATCCGCCATCCGCAGGAGAACTTCGTAATTCCTCTCCCGAACGGGACGCCAGACCATGCCTGCCTGGCAGAAACGGCATCCCCTGGTACAACCTCTCGCTATCTCTAAATTGACCCGGTCATGAATGATCTTCATCAAAGGCACCAGCGGACTTTCAGGAAAGCACCATTTATCCAGGTCGGAAACGATCCTTTTCCTTATCCGCTCCCCGCGAGTATGAACAGCGGGAACGTAAATCCCATCTATCGCAGTAAGGTCGTTGATAATATGTTGTCTCTTATATCCCCTTTCTTTTCCCTCCATAACGGTATGGGCGATCTCGAGGATTACCTCCTCACCCTCACCTATTACAAAGGCATCTATAAAGGCCGACATGGGAGCCGGATTAAATACGCAGGGACCACCGGCGATGACGATGGGGTGCTCTTCTCTGCGGTCTTTTCCCCTTAGCGGAATACCACCTAAATTCAGCATATTTAAAACATTGGTATAGGATAATTCATACTGGAGAGAAAATCCTACAACGTCAAATACATTCAGTGGCGTGCGCGACTCCAGTGAGGATAAAGGTATATTGTTCTTCCTCATCTGCTGTTCCATATCCGGCCAGGGAGCGTAACACCTCTCCACGGCTATGGCGGGAACACTGTCCAGGATTGCATAAAGGATCTGGATACCCAGGTGAGACATCCCCACTTCATAGGTATCCGGAAAAACCAGAGCAAAACTCAACTTACATTTAAGCCTGTCTTTTCGAGAGGCATTAACCTCTCCTCCGATATATCGGCTCGGCTTTTCCACAGACAACAGTATTTCTTCCCAATTCATATATTCTCCAGATGAGATTGCCGAAATGGCTTCGATCTTTACTTTATTGAGAGTGGCTCTGAGATCATGCGGTTATAAGTGAATACAACCTGAGCAGTTCAGCAGTACTCCACGCCTGAGCAATGCAGCCATTTGGCCGATAAGGAGGGTCTCCGTCAAATATTTCAGATATACAGCCGATACCGGCAGTCTTGATATGTTGACTTAGAAAATACCGGATATGGTTGAGTAGAAATGCCTTCGCCGCGACCTTATCTCCAGCAACCTTTAGATAGGCTTCACCAAAATGACCCAGAAGCCACGGCCACACAGTTCCCTGGTGATAGGCCGAATCTCTTGAAACGGAATCGCCGTCGTATCTTCCTCTGTATCCCCTGTTCTCCGGGGAAAGTGTTCTAAGCCCCCATGGTGTGAGCAGGTGTTCCTTAACTTTATCAACCACAAGAACCTGCTGGGAAGAGGTAAGAGGCGAAAAGGGAAGGGAGACAGCCAATATCTGATTCGGCCGTATCGCATGATCTAAAAAATCGCTGAAGAATACATCTCCCAGATAACCCTCTCTCTCGATCCAGAAAGTATTACGGAATGACTGTTGAATCTTAGGGATTAGATCAGTAAAAGGAAATTCATGCTCATCAAAGCGTCCGGCAAGTTCGGCGGCAAAACAGATGGCATTGTACCAGAGAGCATTGACCTCCACCGGATACCCGCATCTCGAGATGCCGGGCATCCCCTCCACCACCGCATCCATCCAGGTCAGGCATTTATCATTGCTTCCGGCATGGAGCAGGCCATTATCACTCATATAGACATTAAATATAGTTCCATTCATGAAATGCCGGAGAATACTTTTCATAACCGGCCACATCCGGTGCCTGACCACTTCAATATCGCCTGTGTACTTGAGCAGTTGTTGAACAGCCCAGAAGTACCATAGAGAAGCATCCACGGAGTTATAGGCAATCTCCTTCTCATCATCGGGGGAATAATTAGGAAGGAGACCTTCTCTTGCAAATTCTCCGAAACAAGTCAGGATATCAAGGCCTTCCTCTTTCCGACCGCAACAGAATGTCAGCCCCGGCAGGGAAATGAGAGCATCACGTCCCCACTCACCGAACCAGTGATATCCGGCAACGATTGCCGGACGAGCTGACAGTGGTGTCTTGATCAGAAACTGCCGACCGGCAGTAATCAGGTTTCTAATATGAGGCTTATCTTTTTCCTCATAATCATCTACGATCGCTTCATTGTAAGAGACCTCGCCAGTCCGTCTTGCCTCTTCAGTTGTCCATATCCTCTTCAGTTGTCCCCGCAGCATGTCCGTAGAACAGTATATGATAATGACACTTCCTTTTCTTACGGGAATCTCAAGAACACCCGGTTGGAACAGATCCTCATGCCCTTCGAAACCCCGTTCCATCTCTACTGAGTATTCAAAATTGTTGTACCACACGGGAGAAGGAAAGAACTTAGACTTGGTATTAGTTTGAATGTAGAGGGACGGCATGCCTTCATACGGTTCGATCATGAATCCATTTTTTACGTCATGGGTCTTGATATGAAGGGAAATGTTTTGCCGGCAGAGGGCATGGTATCCCCGGTAGGCCAAAAATGGTCTCAGGCGAAGAACCCCTCCCGGACAATTTCCCATATCGTACCTGATAAGAACACTATTCTCACCGTGAAGCAGCATCACAGACTTGTGGATACACATTTCATCTATCCGATAGATAAATGTAGGATAGGGAACTAATTGAAATTCCTTCATAATGTTCCAGTTATGAGGAAAGAACACACCGGGATACTGGTGACATGAGAAAAAAAATTCGTTGCCTTTAATGAACAGGGAATCCTCAAACTTCGAAAGAAGGACATGCCTGCCCGGCGGTTTTTTGAGATTTGCCACCAGAAGGCCGTGATACCTCCTCGTATGACAGTTCAGGATGGTACTGGATGAGTAACCTCCCAGGCCGTTAGTTTCAAGCCACTCCAATCCCAGGGCATCCTTCAGGGAGAAATGAGAAACTCCTTCAATTCTGGCACGCATCATACATAACCTACACCCTCCCGTGGTGATTTTCACTTTTACTAAGGCATGTTGACTATCTCAACTCCTGGTGGCGGCGTAAAAGTGAACAGCCCCGCAGATAGTTTATTGTTTACCATGATGTTCCTGAATCGGATACTCGTAACATTTCCATACATATCCGTAAAACTGCACTGCACGATATGAAAATTACTTTTGTCAATTGTCAGGAAAATCTTCTGTATACTAAAAGTAGCATCTTTGGGCACCATGGTAAGCAGGTAGTTTCCATCCCCGTCAAAATGATCGGGCTGGGTAAAGCTTATCTGAAATTCATCCTGAAGTTTGCCGATGCCGGAGAAGAACCTGACAGCCGGCATTGATTTGAAAATACTTTCCACGTTCTGGACGTATAAGACGTGGTCTCCCGGAATATACAAAAATGCCTTCTGCTGGTTGATCACGATTTTCTTTGTTTTCGGCTTCTCGTAATCCCATAACATGTTCATTGGTTTTTTTAAGTAAAACATTCCTGTCTCCCGTTCTATTTTATCCACAGATTTAATAGTAACTTCATAAATGAACTGAGCTTTCAGGTCTTCTGTTTTTTCGTACCGTTCCTGTGTTTTAGCAATCACTTCTGAAAGAAGTTCTGATTTTGCCAGTGCCCCCGGCAAGACGAGAAAAAAGTTCAGCCACAGAGCTATAGAAATACCAATAACAAACTGTCTGCGTTTTTTAAGAATCTTCATCTAACCTGACATCCCCCCAATCTCCCTTTAAAATCCCCCGCCCCTTTCGAAAAAGAGAAGGGGGATTTTATACTGTCTTTATATCGGCATGTGAAATAACTGTTTAATTGTAAACGACAAGTAGGGGAAAAAGATTTACAACTAATATAGAAATTAAGAGATTTATGTATCATCTTGTAATCATTGAGTTTATTTCTTGCCTAAACCTTATGCAATCTGGTATAAAATCGTTATAATTACATGCTTATCTAAGTTATCAACATATTTATCAACAATCCTTTCCACACCTCTGTGGATTGCAGTCTCAAGTACCCTTAATATTCATTCGAGGCAGAACTGTATTGTAATGGATATATCTTCAGGGTTTCATTACGATATCTTGACCCTCCAGCCAAAGGGATCCTCCTTTTCTCCATATTGAATCTCAAGTATCTCGTTGTACAACCGTTCGGTCAGAGAACCCGTCTTCCCCCCGCCTATGGTGTGTACCTTCCCCTTATAACAGATATGACCAATAGGAGAAACAACCGCCGCCGTTCCAGAAGCGAAGACTTCTTTCAGTTTTCCACCGGCATAGGCGGACAGAATTTCATCCATCGCCAATGGTCTTTCCAGGACATTGATACCCCAGTTCCTGGCAATCTTTATAATAGAATCACGGGTCACACCGGGAAGAATCGTCCCCGCAAGAGGAGGAGTGACCAGTTCGTCTTCTATAACAAAAAAGATATTACTGGTTCCTACTTCCTCCACATATTTCCTTTCAATAGCATCGAGCCACAATACCTGTGTATATCCCATCTCTATAGCTAATTTACTTGCATAGAGGCTGGCTGCATAATTACCCGCTGCCTTGCAATACCCTGTCCCTCCCGGTGCAGAGCGGACATATTCCTCACTCACATATATTTTTGTGGGATTAAAACCCTCTTTATAGTAAGCACCCACAGGTCCTATAATAATAAAAAAAAGATATTCATTGGAAGAATGGACACCGAGAGAGCCCTCTGTCGCGATCATCGTGGGACGGATATAGAGAGATGTCCCTCGGCCGTAAGGTATCCAGTCCTGATCTATGAGCACCAGTTTTTTCATAGCCTCGATAAACACTTCGTTATCAATGGTAGGCATGCAGAGCCTCTCCGCGGAAACATTCATACGTTTAATGTTTTCGAAAGGCCTGAAGAGAAATATAGAGCCATCCCTTCCCCGGTATGCCTTCAAGCCCTCAAAGATTTCCTGCGCATAATGGAAGCACATAGCCGTGGGATCAAGCGATAACGGTCGGTAAGGTTCTATCACGGCGTCATACCACCCCCTCTCAGAGTGATACTTCATCGTAAAGAAATGATCGGTAAATATTTTTCCGAACCCCAGTTCGGACTCTTCGGCTGGTTTTGTCTTTCTTTTTTCCGGTGGAGTCGGAACGATCCTGATTTCCATATATACATCATCCCCCTAAGTTTTAAAGATATATAGCTTTTTATTCCTGCTGCCTGTAATTCAAACGCCGGACTTCAGACTTTTCCTCCCCTTCCGTCTAATGTCCGGATCAAATCATCCTTCTATCAAGATTTCTGTACTGGATGGCTTCTGCAACGTGACAGGAACGGATATCTCTTTCCCCTTCGATATCCGCAATGGTCCGGGCAACTTTTAATATCCTCGTGTAGGCACGGGCACTAAATCCAAGTCTATCAATGGCCATCTCAATTAGTTTACGGGAATCTCCATCAATGATGCAATATTCCCTGATCTGTCTGTCAGACATCCGGGCGTTTAACAGGATGCCCTGACCGTTAAATCTATTCTTCTGTATTACCCTTGCCCTGCTAATCCTGTCTTTAATTATACCGGAAGACTCTCCCGTATACCTGCCCGTAAGGTCCCTGTATCTGATAGATGGTACCTCAATGTGAATATCTATTCTGTCTAAGAGAGGCCCTGAAATCCTCGCCTGATACTGGTGAATATGCTGGGGAGCGCAACGGCAGGCCCTGTGTGGATCGCCATAGTATCCGCATGGACAGGGATTCATTGCTGCTACCAGCATGAATTTTGCGGGATAAGTGGCGGCAATAGAAGACCTCGTAATCGTAACACTTCCACTCTCCAGGGGTTGCCTCAAAGCCTCCAGGACATTTTTTTTGAATTCCGGCAACTCATCGAGAAACAGGATGCCGTGATGGGCAAGACTGATCTCCCCGGGTTTGGGGATGTGTCCTCCCCCTACAAGCCCGGCATCCGAAACCGTATGGTGCGGAGCCCGAAAGGGCCTTGTCCCCAATAAAGAGTCTCTCTTTTCCAGTAGACCGGCAACGGAAAATATCTTTGTGGTTTCAATGGCCTCTTCTAAAGAAAGATCGGGAAGGATAGTAGAAAGACGCTGTGCCAGCATGGTTTTCCCTGAACCGGGAGGACCTACCATGATGATATTATGACCACCTGCCGCCGCAACCTCCAGCGCCCTTTTTGCCTGATCCTGTCCCCGTATTTCATCGAAATCAAAAGGATAATGAAGGTTGTTCTTGAAGACCTCGGCTATATCTATCTTCAGGGGCTCTATCTCTCTGTTCCCGTTCAAAAATTCGACCACATCAGATAAAGTCTCAACGGGGACAACATCAATTGCCTCTACCATAGCCGCCTCAAGGGCATTCTCTGACGGGACTATAATGCCCTTTATTCCCGTTTCCTTTGCCTGAAACGCCACGGAAATGACTCCATGCACACCCTTAATCCTGCCATCTAATGACAACTCTCCGGTCAGGACATAGTCCGGAAGGAGGTCGGACTTGATAATCCCTTCTGCCGCCAGGATACCCACTGCAATAGGCAGGTCAAAACCGGTGCCTTCCTTTTTGATATCAGCCGGAGCGAGATTTACGGTAACATGGTTTCTGGGAAATCTATAGCCGGAATTTTTTATGGCTGCCTTGATCCGGTCCTTACTTTCCCTGACTGCCACATCGGGTAGCCCTACTGTAGAAAAACGGGGAAGACCGGCAGATATATCCACCTCTACATCAACGGGATAAGAATCTATACCGATAACGGTAGTGCTGATGACTTTTACAATCACCTGATAATCCCTGATATGTTTGACTCAGCCCCATCTATGGTAACAGGCACTTTATCCGCCCCTGCTTCATTTCACCCCTTCAATCCATTTTCATCTATTCCTAAAATGCCTTGGCTTCCTCAACTTTCAATTTCACCACATGCTTCACTTTACCCTTGGAAGCATACTCCTTGCTGAAACTCTCAAAAACTGCCCCTTCCGTCAGGATCTCGGCCTGTCCCTGGACACGCCAGCCTTTTCGTGAAGCAGCATCAAGACCGATAACCGCCACCCTGGGGTTTTCTTTAATATTAGCAATGGTACGTGGTGAAAACAAATCGGCAAATACCACGTGCTCATCATCCAGGACACGGAAGGAACCCTTGGCTGAAACATTGGGCGATCCATCCTTTCCGGCTGTGGCCACAAAGGCCGGCCCGATTTCCGCAATCGCTTTTTTTACATCTTCTGTCATTTTCGCCATATCTGCTCTCCTCATTTTGAAATAACGAGTTATTGAGAAGCCCCAGAATCAGGAATTGGGATAACCATTAATTAAAGCTTTCTTGATATCTGCGGCATAGCGGGAAATGATTTGAACCATGTCATCTTTTCCGCTGTTCTCATCAATCATCCGGACAAAGGCACTTCCGATAACAATTCCATCGGCATGGGGAGCAATCTCCGCGGACTGCTGAGGGGTAGTGATACCGAAGCCGACTACAACAGGCAAGGTAGTTATTGCTCTTATTCTGTTCACATCCATTTTAATATCATCAAGCAGAGGTTTTGCTGTTCCGGTCACTCCCGTGATCGAAATATAGTAGAGAAATCCCGCAGCATGCTTCGCAATCTTACTGACCCGTTCATCAGGAGTTGTGGGAGCAATTAAAGAGATGAAGTCTATCCCCAGTTTGTCTGTGTATTGCCGTAGTTCGCCGGATTCTTCCGGGGGGAGGTCAACAACCAGGATACCGTCCACACCTGCTTCTTCTGCCCTTTTTGCAAATCTCTCATTCCCGTAAATAAAAACAGGGTTATAATAACCAAAAAGAACAATGGGAATTTCAGAAGTTCTTCTTATCCTTTCGATCATGTCGAGTATACCGTTGAGTGTCGTTCCCTTTTTAAGGGCTCTCTGGCTGGCAGCCTGAATAATGGGACCATCGGCTGTGGGATCGGAAAAAGGGACCCCTATCTCGATTATATCCACACCGGCAGCATCCAAGGCAAGGATCAACTCCTCAGTTTTCAGGAGACTTGGATCCCCTGCCGTCAAATAAACAGTAAGGGCCTTCTCTTCCCTCTTTCTTAATTCATGGAATTTGTTCTCAATCCGTTTCCTCATCAACGTACCTCAATATTATCCGCAATAATAGCTGCATCTTTATCCCCCCTGCCGGAGAGGTTGATGACGATAATTTTATCCCTGCTCAGGGTCGGAGCCAGCTTCATAGCGTAGGCTACAGCATGGGCACTTTCCATGGCGGGGATAATCCCCTCATATTTAGAAAGGCGTAAAAACGCTTCAACGGCTTCAGCGTCATCTACTGTTTCATACCTGGCTCTTCCCGTAGTACGAAAGTAACTGTGCTCCGGTCCAATACCCGGGTAATCGAGGCCGGCAGCGATGGAATAGGCATCGCGCACCTGACCGTTTTCATCCTGAAGGAGATAGGTCTTATTCCCGTGGAGAACCCCGATACTCCCCGCCGAAATACTGGCTGCATGCATCCCTGTGGAAATTCCCTTTCCTGCAGCCTCTACCCCGATCATGGCAACCCCTGAATCATCTTTGAAAGGGTAAAACATCCCCATGGCATTGCTTCCTCCGCCTACACAGGCAATCAGGATATCAGGAAGTCTTCCCTCTTTTTTCAAAATCTGTCTCTTAGTTTCTTTACCGATAATACACTGAAAATCCCGGACCATCATCGGATAGGGATGAGGACCCGCTGTTGATCCGATGATATAATAAGTATTCCTAACCTGCGATACCCAGTAGCGCATCGCCTCGTTCATGGCATCTTTAAGGGTCGCCGTCCCGGAAGAGACCGGTACAACCTCGGCACCGAGGATCTTCATCCTAAAAACATTGGGGGACTGTCTTCTTATATCCTCCTCCCCCATAAATACGGTACATTCCATCCCGAAAAGTGCGCTCACTGTAGCCGTAGCTACACCATGCTGACCGGCACCCGTTTCAGCGATTATCCTTCTCTTGCCCATCCGCCTGGCAAGCAGTGCTTGACCGAGGGTGTTGTTGATCTTATGAGAACCTGTATGATTCAAATCTTCCCGTTTCAGATAGATCTTTGCTCCACCCATTTTCTCTGTGAGACGCTCAGCGTAGTAAAGAGGTGTCTCTCTCCCCGCATATTCACAGAGGTAAGAGGAAAGCTCCTCCTTGAAGGTCTTATCCCTGCGTGCCTTGAGATAGGCACCTTCCAGTTCAAGAAGGGCAGGCATCAGTGTCTCGGCGGCATAACGACCCCCGAATGTTCCAAAATGTCCGTATCTATCAGGTAGCTTTTCGCGCATACTTTTTACCTTATTTTTTAACTTATACTCCATACAACAACCTTGTATAGTCCCGTGCCGTATTTAGTCCATGGTCTCCAGTCTAAAGTCGTTTACGCCTGAGTCCATAGTTGCTATCATTTTTCTTTTGCCTTCATACATCGTTGCTCAATTGAATCAGCATCTGGAGTTTCTCAAAGGCTGTGCCACTGTCAATACAATCCTCCGCTATCCTGATCCCCTCCTCGATAGAAGCAGCCATCTCCCCTGCCATAATGGCCAGTGCGGCATTGAGGAGAACAATCGCCCGGCAGGCGCCATCTTTTCCTTTGAGAACTTCCTCTGTTATCCGGGCATTTGTCAATGCATCTCCCCCTTGAAGCTCCTCTTCACTATATGTCTGCCCGAATATCATAACGGGAGAGATATTATAGGTAGTAATCAGACCTTCTTTCAACTCTGAAACACGCGTCTCTCCTGTCACGGTGGCCTCATCGAGACCGTCAGAACCATGAACTATAAAGGATCTTTTCGTTCCCAGATTTTTCAGAACTCCTGCAAATACCTCGGTCAGCTTGCCGTCATAGACACCGATAAGCTGAGATGTAGCACCGGCCGGGTTGGTAAGAGGGCCTAACATATTGAATATTGTCCTGATACCGATTTCCCGCCGCGGACCGATGGCATATTTCATGGCGCCATGAAGCTGAGATGCAAAGAGAAAGCCGATCCCGATCTGCTGGATACATTCCTCCACGATTTCCGGACCCACGTTAATATTAACTCCGAGAGCTTCCAGGACATCGGCGCTCCCGCAGCTGCTGGAAACCGCCCGGTTACCATGTTTTGCCACGGTAAGACCCGCCGCCGCAACTACAAAGGCCGTTGTCGTCGAGATATTAAAGGTATTCTTTCCATCGCCTCCTGTCCCGCAGGTATCCACGATAACGGAGGAGTTGGCATTGATCCTTGTTGCCTTCTGCCTCATGATCCTGGCCGCGCCGGTAACCTCTTCTACCGTTTCCCCTTTGATCCTGAGGGCTGTGATAAATGATGCAATCTGGGCAGGGGTAGCCTTCCCCTCCATGATCTCATCCATTACTTCCATCATCACAGCTTCTCTTATATTTTCATTGTTTACGACCTTGTCAATAGCTTCCCTGATCATCAATCTGCCCCTCTCAGACATCGAACCATATACCTGCAACAAAACCTCTGAAAATTTGGTTTTATGAGATGCTCATATGCAAAAAGATACCCAGTTTATTAGACTAACAGTAAGATTTTATAGTCTATCGTTCAACAAAGTCAAGGAAAAGTACAGAGAACTCTGCAAGAATTGCCAAGAGCCACAATGGGGTTTATTCCGATTTTAAATCAAAAATGAAATCAAGGCGGCAAGGAGGAGGCGACGCAGGCGTACATGAAACGTACGTCGAGGAGCCGACGACGACACCAACGAAGATAGCGCTCTGATTTAGAATTAGAATTAGCTGTCCTGATTTATATTTGATTCGACAGACGGTGTCAAAAGAAGTCCTGCTTTGATGATCGGTTACACCTGCAAATGTTCGGCAGCAGGTCATTGAATTACTCAAGGATAGCGGTTTGGAACATGCAACGACAGAACTAAGGGGCGCGTGCGAAGGTGGTGAGGTATTCTAACCAATTGACAAGAATTAAGCATACTGTGCCTGGGAATATCCCTTGGAAATATCCAAACCACATTTTTCCTTGTAAGCAGACTCGGCCTGGCTCACAAACTGCCTGAAGATTTCTGCCACGGGCAGAATGTCCTTCATTTTGTAGGTATTTTCGCCGGAAAAGAACAGCCCATCTTCCAGGTTGCCGGCGCGTGCGGCCAGAAGCCTTTCACTGATACAATAGTGGCGGTCACATTTTTTCAGGCAGAGGTTCTTGCATTGCCTGGTTGTCAGATCAATGCCTCCAGTGAGAGCTTTGACAAAAGGGGTGCTGATGGCACGGCCGGGCATGCCAACGGGAGAAGAGACAAGAACGATATCATCCTTGCCGGCATCAAGGTAGGCCTGCTTGAATTCGTCGGATACATCGCATTCTTCGCTCAATACGAACCTAGAGGCAATCTGAATACCGTCGGCTCCGTACTTGTCCATCATTTCAGCCATTTCATAGCCATTGGTGATCCCGCCGGCGGCAATAAGCGGGATGTTTTTCACGACATCGCGGATGGGAGGGAATATGGTCCGAAGTGGTTTGTCAGTACCGAGATGACCGCCGGCTTCCTTCGCCTCGACGATGACGACTGCGGCGCCGAGGTTTTCGGCAAGTTCGCCAAGGTTCGGCGACGAGACTATCATCGCGATGGGTACGTTGTATTTTTTGCCGATCTTGAAGATGTCGCGCGAGAACCCGGCACCGGTAATAATCAGATCAACTCCTGCCTCGATCGAGCTCATCACCAGGTTTTTGAAATTTTTCATTGCGTACATGATATTTACCGCAATGATTCCATCGGTTTGGCTTTTGGCCTTTTTTATATCTTCCTGGAGTTCATCTGTTGGAATACATGATCCTCCAATAACACCAATTCCTCCGCAGTTGGCTACGGGAGCGGCGAGTTTTGAAGTAGAAACGCGGATTGACATACCCCCCTGAATCAGCGGGATCCGGGCGGTCAGATCAGCAATTTTTAAAGGTGGTAACTTCATGAAAAAAGAACTCCTTTATTTTAGGTAAATAATTTATCATGCCTTTATTACAGATATTTGTCAAGCAATGTATTAATTTCATCACCAACATTTTATGATGATTGAATTTACAGCATAAATGGTGATTATGGGGCTGTTGAAAAAGCCTTGAGTCATTGTATCATTGCAGCTCAGAGTTTCAAGAAAATAATATAAATGATTGATATTGCTTGACAATATTGCATGTTTGTGTTAGGATTTCTCCATCA
>Ga0265296_1000901_pt1 | contig 38519 bp, 40 predicted proteins | sample MunlanPumphouse1_FD_189073 | JGI IMG/M metagenome (GOLD analysis project Ga0265296, IMG submission 189073) | Groundwater microbial communities from a municipal landfill in Southern Ontario, Canada - Pumphouse #1 | ecosystem: Environmental > Aquatic > Deep subsurface > Groundwater | place...
GTTGGGATGTAAAATAGTTAGATTATTCCCTCCGCCGCTAAGAGCCCATCTGGAAGTTGAATTGGTTAATTTAACCTTTAAGACAGTGCCGCCGGCTGCCGCATAAATCGGTTCTCCGCAGGTGCCGTGAGAAAAATCAATGGCATTATAATAATGAAGGCCCTGGGTGATCCGGCAAGGGGCGGCAATAGGACAAATAAAATAGCTTGAGGGCAAAGGGATTGGGACATAAGTAGAGGGGGCTACGGTAGTTGGCATAACGCCGTTAGGAATGATTAAAATGTCGCCGACAAAAATGTCTGACTCGTTTGAAAGCTCGTTAAAAGAAATAATTTCCCCGGCCTTAGCTTTATATTTTTGGCTTATTGCCGAAATGGTATCTCCGGACTTAACGTGATAAACCACTCCGGAAACAGGCGGGATGGTTAATTTTTGGCCAACTTTTAAAAAGGAATTCTGGCTTAGATTATTAGCCCATAAAATAGTATTTAAAGAAACGTTGAATTGCTCTGCAATTAAAGAAAGGGTATCGCCCGACTCAACAATATACTCTACAATCACCCTTTGGACGTCTTGGATCTCAAAACCGTCAACTAAGGCGCCTAAAATCTGGGGAGTAACCATAACTGGAGGAGTAGCTGCGCGTATGCTGGAATTTTCCACTAAAAGAAAGCCGGGCGATTCCGGCTTAGAATTACCCGTTTGATCGAGAAAGGGCAGGGATTGAGATGACTGAGGAATCGCCCTCGAGGCCTGGGCCAAAAAAAAGGACTCCTGTTTCGGAGCTGACGATTGAAAAAGCGGAGCCGCAACCAAAGACAAGGTTACGAACAAAATACCGGAGATTATCCCCAAGCAAGACATGGGGTCTCTGAAAAATCCCTGCCTGCCGGCAGGCAGGCCCTGCCCCAGAATATCCCCTATTTTTGCCCTTAAGTAGCAAGAATGCTGCCCAAGGAACTCTAAAATTTGACTTAACATAGATAAACTACTATCTTTTAATTATAGTCCATCAAGGCCGTAAGTCAATGTCTAGGGTAGAAATAAAAAACTTATTAAAACAGCGCCAAATTCAGCCCTTCAAGGGCTTAGGCCAGAACTTTTTGGCTGATAAGGGCGCGCTAAAGACAATAATTGACGCCGCCGATATCAAGCCAGACGAGGTTGTCTTGGAAATTGGGCCGGGAACCGGCGTTTTAACCTTGGAATTGGCTAAATATGCCAAAAAGGTAATCGCCGTGGAAAAAGACGCCAGAATGTGCGAAATCTTGGAGAAAACACTCAAGAAATATCCAAATGTCCAAGTTATCAACGACGATATCCGATTTTTAGAGATCGGATCTCCGAAAAATAATATCAGGAGATCCGATCTCTCGAAATATAAGATTGTTGCTAATATTCCATATTATTTGACTTCCCCAATAATCCGAAAATTTCTGGAATTGGACGAGGACGGGCCTCGTCTAATGGTTTTAATGGTCCAAAAGGAAGTAGGGCAGAGAATCACAGCTAAACCGCCCGATATGAGTTTACTGGCGGTTTCCGTCCAATTCTATGCCCAACCGAAGATCATGGGCTATGTTTCCAGAAAATCCTTCTGGCCCAGCCCCAAGGTAGACTCCGCTATAATAAAAATCACGCCGCGCAAGGCCGTCCCTCAGTATGATTCGGGACTTCGCGAACAATTCTTTAAAATTGTTCGCTCCGGGTTTTCCCACCCCAGAAAACAGCTAATCAACAACCTGTCCACAGGGTTATCAATACCTCGTCCCCAAGTTGAAACATGGCTTCAAGAAAACAAAATTCGGCCCGAACAACGAGCCGAAACATTGACTATAGAGGAATGGATTAAATTGGCTAGATCCATTTAAAATTTATAATCCAAAGCGATTTAAGTAATTTTGTTTATTTTCTAACAAAAGCTTGACAAAGGGGCGTAAAGGACGGTATAATTAAGGCAGTTTAGAATTTAACAACTAAATATAGGAGAATTTCTGAAAGGAGATCTACGATGAGTTTATTTATGATTTCTCGCGAAGAGACGATCGGGGGTAAGGGGATAACGAGAGAAAAGATTAACTGGGGGCCAGTTTTCTTCATCGTTATCGGGGTGATTGCCCTTGCGATGATTGGCACGTTAGTAGTCAGCCAGTTCGTTCTCCAGGGCGGTGAGACCATCAGGGTTTCGCCGATGGAAGAAAGAATCGGCGAGAAACTGGCTGCGGGCCAAGCCCTCACCGCTCAAGAGCAGGCGGCTTTTGAGAAAATGAAGGCGGAAGGCGTTGCCGCCGCCAAAAAGTTCCTGCAGGGCGAAGGCGAAGTTGCGCCAGTAGTGTCTGGCGCAGGATTGCCACCCGTTGCGGGCACCTGGAAAATCCAGAGCGCCCGAGGTGAGCTAATTCTCGTCTACCGGGAAACAGCAAGTGCTAAAGGAAAAATCGCCGTTAGTGTCGACAAGAACGACTTGGTTATTCGAAATCTCATGGCCCGGCTCTTGGCCATAACAACTTATCGTAATGGCGAAGCTGGCCTCATTGAAGACCATCTTAAAGCAAACCAAGAAGTCCGCCTTGATATAACTACTCCATTCCCTGAGACCGGGAAGATAGAGCTTTGGTTCCAGGTAAATAACTAGACACGTAAGTAGAACAAATAGAAAGTCTTGTCTGTAGTGAAAACTACAAACAAGACTTTTTTAATATAATAAATTTATTTCTACCTTTTTACTGGAATAACCTTTAAAGAGGACACTGTATTATTCCCGCCCCATGATTTGTCTATCACGCTATTGCCTATTAATAAATTAGGATCGTTATCTCTCAAAACTTCACACTCGTCTTTATAATTTTCATTTCTAAATAAAAGCGCCATATAGTTACCGTCTATTTGGACAGAACGAGCTTTACCGTTAAAATTTCCCAACGATGGCCGGTCCGAAGTAAAAGGGGTAGTGCTTGCTCCCTGATATTCGATATCATCAAAAAGCGTTACTCCTGCGCCCTGGGGCGCCGCGGACGGTGAGAAGACCGTTATTGAAGATATGTCGCTCAAACCGGAGGAAGGATTAGCGGCAGTAAAAACATCGCAAGCCCCCTGATAGTTTGAATTTTTATGCAAAACCGCGCCATATTTAACGTCTCCAACATTCTTAAATTTAATAGAGGCGACTTTATTGTCAAACCCGTCAGCTAATTTGGATTGAGAATTGGTATAAACTGAACAAGTCTTGCCGTCGGCCTTGCATAAATAAACTCCCGGGTTTTGCCAGGCAAGTTCAACAGATTGAGCAGAAAGCATAGGAGAAGAAATACAAGCGCCCGGCTGACCTTCAACCGGCGCGCTGGTTCCGCCCCAGTCCCCAGCGGAATAAAGATTTACTTTCAAATCATCGGCTGACCGGTAAAGCCAAATTGCTCCGGCCTTGCCGTTTAATTTATCCAAAGTCCGGCTGCTAACTCCAAATTTAATATAATTTATATCCGGCTTTGGGGCATTTGGGCCTTCCTGACTTTCAGGGTTGCCCATACCAATACCGCAGTTTGCCAGAGTATCATAAACAATCACTCCTTCGTTGGTCCCTAAAATCGGATTAATAATCACCAACTGGGGATTAATGGTATTCAAAATCAAATAAGAAGACAAAATAATAATCATACCGGTGATAGCAGAAATAATTCGGTCTTTAGCGTCGGACATTGTGGTTGGATTGCCCGCAGATGTAGCATGGCGGAATCCGGCATAAACAATAACCCCGAAAACCAGTATCCCTGAAAGGGCAACCATCAGATTAAAAATATATTTTACATAATCGGGCAAAAGAGTGCGGGTTGAGCTGGGGCCCGGGATATTGCCTACCGTAGGATAAGTTGTTTCCAATTTTCTAGCCAAGGCGAAATCCGCCGCTAAAGAAACTAAAACCAGAGAGATAAATAAAATTAAAAATAGTTTTTTATTGCCTGACATATCTATATTATAACATAAACTTAGAAGCCGGTCTCGGACTGGCAACAAAAATAATTGTCCAACCTGTCATCTTTGCCCGGCTCTTGGCCATAACAATCTTTGATTTCCCCGCCAGTTTTTTCGTTATAGAAATAAATCTGGTTTTGGGTTAATTCTTTAATAAGCTTGCAGGGGATTAATTCTTTTATCAATTCTTTGCCGCCCGCCAAAACTCTTTGCAGTTTCTCGGCAGAATTATAACAATTGTCTGTTCCTTTTGAAGAAATCGCCAGCTGGCTCATAATTTCTTCAGCCTGAGTTTTATTTTTTTCCTTTTTATTGATTAAATCGTCAAATATTTTTAAAGACGTTTCAATTTGAGAAGACGATCCGCCGATAACGGTTACCTGCGAACCGATCTCCGAATTGGGGCAGACCGAACCGCCGCAAGCTATAACGCCGCAGGCCTCGGTGTCCGGAACCGGCTCATATTTCAAACATTCCGGCTGGCAACTCGGGTTAAATCCCGGCCCATTCTCTTCCGGACAAATTGTTTTTTCAACGCAAATATCAGGATTAGGAATTAAATACTGATTACAACCGGTTGAGCAGGCCTCACTGCCCTTGCATTCGCTGGCTAAACCGGAAAGATCTTGGCCGGCAGTGATTATTCTTTCAAAATTACCAATTATGGATTGGACTTCTTTAATAATCTGGCCAGCTAAATTTTCAGCCACATCTACTGTTTCGCCGAGCGGAATTTCCTCCTGGCAAAAAACTTTTGATTTTGGGATATCTCCTTCGGGAAATTTTAAAATAACTTCGGGAATTTTTTCTTCGCCAGTTGCCGCTTGAAGCGGCTCTTCAACGCAATAAAAAACCATAAAATAATCACTGGCGGTCAATTTTGGCCAAAATTTTCTGTCGATTTCGATTTTCTCAATTTTTTGGGAATTTTTTAAGCTTCTTTGATAATTATCAAAATCCGTCGCTCCCATCAGAGTTCTTCCCCGGCCCGAACAACTTTTTATCGCGGCTTCTGCTTCATCCAGATTTTGAAAGTTTTTAATTAAATTATCGGTCAGCTCTTTTAATCCCGACTTGCCGTCTTTTTCTTTTTTATTTTCCAACAGAGCCTTTAATTCCCCTGCTTTAAGCCGGGCTTCTTCAGCCTTTTCTTTAATGGCTGCTCTGTCCGGACAGGGCTCGCCCAAACATCCGGTTGCCGGACAGTTCTGGCTATAATCGCAAGAACTGGCATTGGGCAAAGCGCTGCCGCAACTGCAACTATCAGTCAGGCCCTTAAGCTCTTCGGCTGTTTTTTTTATTTCCTGGCTATCTGTTTTTATTTTAGCTAAAAGACCGCTGATGCCATCTAAAATATTGGTATTTAGAGCTTCTTTGATTAATTTGCCAAGGGGAATTTCCAGGACTCTTAAAGTTTTAGAATCGGCTGGTTTAGCGCCTATTAAGGGAAAATCGCCGATTCCTTTAAGCCCGGGCAAATTAAAAAAAGTCAGCTGGGGGTTGATGGTTGTTAAAATCAAATATGAGCTGAGTAAAATCAGAAGCCCTAAAATAGCCCCGCCGATTCTTTCCTGGGCGTCTTTCATCGCCGCCATATTGCCGGCCGAAGTGGCATAGCGGAAACCGGCGGAAACCAAAACCCCAAAAGCAATGAGCCCGGCTATGGCAATTGAAATATCAAAAATATATTTTACGTATTGGGGAAGAGAAATCGTGGTAACCGTCGGTTTTATCCCGCCGATTTCCGGATAATTAACCTCCAACTGTCTTTGAGCTAGAACAAATCCCGCCAAAGAAAAAAACAGGATAACAAAATAAATTATTAAAAACTTTTTAAAACCTAACATTAATTTATTCTACCCCCTCGTTTACCTCGGGGCAAGTTTTCCCCTAATACCGATTGTTGCATATTTTGCTTGTGGTATAATAATTTAATACTTTTATGTTTGGGGCAATTTTCGGCGCTATTCTTGGCGCGTTTAATTTCATCGTCGGCGGCGTAGTCGCTTTAGCCGGCCTGATTACAAGCCTGTTTTACGGTTTAGCAGTCGGCGCTTTGCATTTAGTCACTTCTTCTGATTTTATTTCGCTTTCCTACACTAATCCCGCCACCAATTCTTTTATCGCTGTTGGCTGGGAATTGACCCGGGGGTTAACCAATATTATTTTTGTCTTGGCGCTTTTGGCAATTGGCCTGGGGACAGCTCTGAAGATGAATGACTACCAGGCAAAAAAAGCCCTGCCTTTATTAATCGCCGTCGCCCTCTTGATCAACTTTACTCCCGTAATACTAGGCGTGATTGTTGATGCTTCGAATATCATCATGAATTATTTCTTAAGCTCCGGCTTTCAGGGCGGCAATGTTTTGGGCAACCAAATGTCAAATGTTTTAAGCCTCTGGAACCCGGCGGAAGGAGCTTTCGACCCGGCCGCCCAAGGCAACAAATTTATGTCTCTTTTGGTTATTGTCGCCTTTAATATAATTGCCGCTTTTATCTTTTTTATTTTTGCCGCCATATTCTTGATGCGCTATGTGGTCATCTGGCTCTTGGTTATTCTCTCCCCGATTGCCTTTGCTTCATATATTTTACCAACCACCCGGGGATTCTTTAAAAAATGGTGGACCCAATTTTTACAATGGACATTTGTCGGAGTGACGGCAGGATTCTATTTATATTTAGCAAACCAGCTGATCAACTTGATTATAAGCGAAAAGAAAATTACATTTGCCAGCCAAGGCGGAGAGGGCTTGGGCCTTTTGAATTTTATTCTGCCCTGGGGCGTAATAATTATTTTCTTGATTTTAGGGCTCCAATCGGCATTATCTTCTTCCGCTCAAGGCGCCAGTTTTGCTATAAACGCGGTGAAAGGGGCACCGAAAAAATTTACCGGCACTAGGTTGGGAGGAAAATTAACAGGTGGCGCCGCTTCAATGACGCAAAAAGCTTTAAGAAATATTGCTCCTGGGTTAAATCAACTAAAAAAAGTCCCGTTGATAGGAAAAGGATTAGATTGGACTACTAGGCCGCTTGGCTGGATGGCTAAAGGCGCCAATAGAGCTGTTGGACCAAAACTTATGGAATATGCCGGAAGCGTCAGTAAAATTAATTTGCCTAAGGATTTTGAAAACTGGGGCGCGCCACAACAAGAAGCTTGGGCTAGAGCTAAACATTTAGATAAAAATGATCTACTCAGGGTGGGCTCTAAAATGGGAAAGAATATGGCATATGCCAGTAAGGATTTCCAAGATGATGTTAACGGCGCCGCAACTAAATCTCTTATAAGCGGCAATCCTGCTTACCAAGAAGAAGCTAAGGATATTGCAAAAGTGTCCCCGAACATTATGACAGAGGCGGTCAGAATAGCCATGAAAACGCACGGGAAAAAAGAGAACAGCCCTGAGTGGATAGCGGCAAGAGACGAGGTAAAAGCAGAAATAACGGAGACGGCCAAACTTATACGATCTAATTTAAATTTAACCGACGATAATTCAATAATTAATGTGGGCTTAAAATTAAAATATATAACACAAGGAGATGTAACAAAAAATCGAGCAGAAGCCCTAAATACTGTAAATAAAAAAATAATGGATGAAGCGGCTACGGCAACCTATGTGAGAGATTTTAAGGCGGGAGATATTGGGAAAATAGCTAACACTAAAGCGCTAGGCGTAAAAATGGGATTTGTTTTGGGAAACCCAAATAATTTCCAAAGAATAGTGGATGAGCACGGAGTAGGGGCGCTAAAAGATGCGGTTGAAGGAGCGGGAGGATTAAACGACGCGACAGACACTACGGATAAATTAGATAAATTATTTGATGTAAATCAAAATGCTAAGGCCTTTTTCACCAATCCCGCCCTTAGCCAAATTGACTTTTCCGGCCGGAATAAAATGCTTGACCCCGATGATCAATCAACGCGCCAAATTGATGCCTACGAGAGAAGAAGAAAAGTACAAAAAAGATTAAGTACGGCGCCCGTTATTTTACAAAACTTTAATGGATTGCGCGTTAAAGCAAACCAACTTCAGCAAAAAATTGAAGAATATAAAAGAAAGCACGGGGGAACACCAGCGGGAATAGCAGCAGCAACAGCGGCGACTGTGACTTTAAACAAGCGGCTTTTTATGACAGAACAAGAAATCACTAGAATTTATTATCAAAAAATTAATAAAAATGAAAAACTAAGAAAAGAGTGGCAAGAAATTGAAAAATTAAGAAAACCAGGGAAGAAAAAGCCCTAAGATATTTCACAAATGGAAAAGGCGAGAAGTAGTTTTAATCGTCCCACTTCTCGCCCTGCCTGATACGATAGGTTGTTAAGGACCTTTTGCCGCCGGCTTCTTGCGGCGATTCCGGCGAGCATCGCGGAGATCCTTCAATTCTTGCCGCAGAAGATCGCCGTCTTCTTCGGCAAAGAGCAGGGCTTCCTCTATCGCAACCTGCTCTTCTATTTCCGCCCTTCGCCGTTCGGCCTCCTCTACCCTCTTCTTTCTCAAGGCCTTCAGGTCGAGAACGGGTGGGACTACCGGCGCCACTGGACTCGCTACTGGATTCCCAAAGGGCCACATTTTATTTGCTCCTCTTCTACTAAATTTCTACTTATATTATACACCCTATTATTTAATTTGTCAATAGTTTATGCCAAAAAAATACACCTCGGAACAATTTTGGAAATTATATGAAAAACTTGCTCAAGAATTAAAGGATGCTCTTTGGGCTGAGGAAACCGGCAATAATATTGAAGACGTCTGCCAAAGATATGAAATTGAAGAAAATCTGGAAGATATTGTTGACTTAGTCGGCCAGGTTTTAGTTGGAGTTTTACCGCCGGAAGATTTCCAAGAGACCCTGGGAAAAGAATTGAAACTGGAAAAAGATACTGCAAAAAAAGTGGCGCAGGAAATCAACCGCTTTATCTTTTATCCCGTCAGAACTGAATTGGAAAAATTATACCAGACAAAAGTAACAGCACCCATTAGAGAAGTTGCGCCCATCCCCCCACCGGTTGCAACTGAAGAAATAAAACAGGGAGGGCCGAAAAAAGAAGATATTTATAAAGAGCCAATAGAATGAGATTTACTGTCCCCCAATTTATTGAACACGAGGCAAAAATTATAGGGCCCTTAACCTTTAAGCAGCTTATTTTTGTCGGCGTGGCCGGAGCCGCTGTTTTTCTTTTGTATTTTTCTCTGGCTAAAACCAATTTTCCGCTTTTTCTGCTTTTAGGGGCGTTGATAATGCTACTGGGAATTCTTCTGGCTTTTGTGAGAATCAATGGACGGACCCTGCCGGTTATCTTAGCTAATCTTTTTAGATTTCTAATTTCGCCTAAAAAATACATATGGCACAAGTAGCCGCGCAAAGTTTTTTAGAAATAGACCAAATCAAAGAGGGCGTTTTAGTTATGAAAAACAACTCTCTGCGGGGGGTGATTATGACCTCTTCTTTAAACTTTGCCTTAAAGTCGGAAGATGAACAAAATGCTATTATTTACCAGTTCCAGAGCTTTTTAAATTCTTTGGATTTTTCCATTCAAGTCGTTGTCCAATCCCGGCGACTGAATATCACCGGCTACTTGGAAAAATTAAAAGAACTTGAAGCAAATCAGACGATAGAATTATTAAAAGTGCAAACCGGAGAATACCGGAAATTCATTGAAGAATTGATTGCCGGCGGTTCCATTATGGCAAAAAATTTTTTTGTCGTTGTGCCGTTTACGGCAATTGGAATCCCTGGCATCAAGGCGATTTTAAGCGAGGAACAATTCCAGAGGGCGAAATCCCAGCTCTGGCAACGGCTGGAATTTATCGCTATGGGATTGAGAAGGTGCGGGCTTCAATGCGCGCTATTGGGAACGGGAGATCTGATTGAATTTTTCTGGTCGGCTTACCATCCGGCTGAAGCGGAAGTCGGATATCATCCGGAGATACCACCGGAATTAATACGTTAATATGTTTAAAATACCTTTTTTACAAAAACAAAAAGAGGAGCCGGAAAAAATATTTGAAGCGCCGGCCGTGGATATTAAAGATATTATCGCTCCTCCTTCAATAATTTTGGCCCCCGACCATATAAAACTGGGGGAGCGGCTGGTAAAGTCCTTTTTTATTTTTTCTTACCCAAGATACTTAAGCACGGCTTGGTTTTCGCCGATTATCAATATGGATACCACTATGGACATTGGCTTCCATATCCATCCGGTTGATACTGGCCATGTCTTAAAACAATTAAGAAAAAAAGTGACCGAAGTGCAGGCGGAAATTATGGAAAAAGAAGAAAAGGGATTAATTCGCGACCCGGCCCTGGAAACCGCTTATCAAGACATAGAATCATTAAGGGACTCTTTAATGACCGCCCAAGAAAAAATGTTTAAATTCGGACTGTATTTGACCGCTTATGCAACCACGGAAAAAGAACTGAGAGACCTTGAAACCACCTTAAGATCAATTCTGGAATCTCGTTTAATTTATATTAAGCCCGCCCTTTACCAGCAAAGAGAAGGATTTAACTCTTGCCTGCCTTATGGATTAGACCAGCTTCAGATACACACCTCAATGAATACCGAGCCCTTATCTTCCACTTTCCCTTTTGCCTCCTTTGATTTAAGCTCCAATGACGGAATTTTATACGGTATTAATAAGCATAATAATTCTTTGATTTTATTCGATAGGTTCAGCTTGGAGAATGCGAACAGTGTGATATTTGCTAAGTCCGGCGCGGGAAAATCATTTATGATAAAGCTTGAGGTTCTCCGCTCTTTGATGCTTGGGATTGATTCTATTATTCTTGACCCGGAGAACGAATATAAATCTTTGGCTGAGGGCGTGGGGGGCTCTTTCTTTAATATTTCTCTGGCTTCGGAAAACCATATAAATCCTTTTGACTTGCCGACCCCGAAAGAAGATGAAAAGCCGGAAGATGTTTTAAGATCAAATATTATTAATCTGGTAGGACTGCTAAGAATCATGCTGGGAGGATTGACGCCGGAAGAAGATGCAGTTATGGACAGGGCGCTTTCTGAAACTTATGCTGCCAAAGATATCACTCCCCAGACAGACCCTGGAAATTGGCAAAAAAATATCCCCCTGATGGAGGACTTGGAACAGGTTTTGGAGGGCATGGATGGAGGAGAAAGCTTGGTAAAGCGCTTGAGAAAGTTTACCAAAGGAACCTTTGCCCAGTTTTTCAACCAGCCGACTAATATCTCAATGGATAAGCCCTTGGTAGTTTTTGGCATCCGGGATATGGAAGACGAATTAAGGCCTATCGCTATGTTTCTCGTGATGAGATACATCTGGAATAAAGTCCGTTCGGAAATGAAAAAAAGGATTTTAGTGGTGGACGAGGCCTGGTGGATAATGCGCACGGAAGACGGCGCCTCGTTTTTATTCGGAATGTGCAAAAGAGCCAGAAAATACTGGCTGGGAGTGACCACTATTACCCAGGATGTTGGCGACTTTATGAAGTCGGAATACGGAAAGCCGATTATCACCAACTCCTCAATGCAGATTTTATTAAAACAATCATCTGCCACTATTGAAATAGTCCAAAAAACATTCAATCTGACGGAAGAAGAAAAATATTTACTACTGGAAGCCGAAGTGGGAGAAGGAATTTTCTTTGCCGGCCAAAAACACGTGGCCATAAAAGTCGTGGCTTCCTATATTGAAGACCAGATTGTCACTTCTAATCCGGAAGAGGTTTTAAAGATAAAAAGAGCCAAAGAGCTTGGCTAAAAATATAGCGAAGAATTAAAATTCTTCTTTATAATTTTTCATTCTATTCAAAATTATGCCAGAAGAAACACTAATGCCAGAAGAAGAAACTCCTTCTGCTCAACCGCTCACCCAACCTCCTGTTCAGCCCCCTACCCAGCCTGCTCCTGGAAAAAAGCAGAGTAAGTGGCGAAAAAAAATTCCCAAAGAAATTCTTAATTCTCCGGGAGGAATGATTTTGATACTTGCCGCCAGCGTGATGGAGCTTATTGACTTAATCCCCATCCCCTTTTTAGACCAGCTATGGGAATTACCCTTGGAAATAATTTTTATAATACTATTAGTGAATGTCGCCAAGCTACCCTTTCAAAGCTTAATAATCCCATTTCTTATTGAGCGTATTCCCGGGATAAGCGACATCGTCCCCACTTGGCTTCTCCGTATATTTGTATAATTAAGACCGGGGTTTAATTGTTATTTTTCTTTCCGGCTCTTCGCCCGTGCTTTCAGAAATAACGTCCTCTCTCCCGGCCAATTCCATATGAACAACTCTTCTCTCATAAGCCGACATTGGCTCTAAAATTTGCTCTTTTTTTGTCAACGCCACTTCGTCGGCAACAGAACGGGCCGTTTCTTTTAAATAATCTGTTTTCTTTTTTTTATAGTCGTTGATGTCTAAATCAAGATAAAAATATTCTCCGGTTTTTTTTCTTAAAATCGCTCTTAAAATATGCTGGATTTCAAAAAGCGTCTGGCCGTCCTGGCCGATTAAAATCTGGGGCTCGTCGGTTTTTATATTTACAAGCAGGGTTGACGGGGTTTGAAATGAAACATCGACATCGACCTCGAGGGTTATTTTTTCAAAAAACTCTTCAATAATACTTTGCATCCGCTCAGTATCAATCAAGGGATTGATTTTTTTAATATTTTGCGGTTCCATGCTGTTCTTGCCCCGAACCAAACTTTATTTTGGTGAGGGGTTTCATTATTAGATATTGCTGCCCTATTGAAAATAAACTGGTCACTACCCAATAAAGGCCGATAGCAGAGGGCATTTTCCAAAGGATAAAAACGGTAAAAAGAGGAAAAAGATAAAGCATCTGTTTTTGCATTATATTGGAAAATTGGCTCATCTGGTCCTTATTTTTTATGGCTTGTCCCGAGCGCAGCGAGGGGGTCATCATTTTTGTCTGGATAAACTGGCAGATACCGGCTAAAACAGCCAGAATTATTGATGGCTGGGCTAAATTAAAAATTACCAAAAAGGTGGGGTCAATTGCCAAGGGGTGAGGGACAAAGCTGTAAAGCTGGCTCATTTGCCCTGGCTGCAATCCTTTCCAAAAAACCCCATAAAGGGCAAATAAAATCGGCAACTGAATTAAAAGCGGCAAAAATCCCCCGAAAGGATTAATTTTTTCTTTCTTATAAAGGGCCATTACCTCCCTTGCCTGCGCCTGTTTATCGTTTTTGAATTTCTGCTGGACTTCTTGAATCTTCGGCTGAAGCTCGGATAAAATCTTCTGGGACTTAATTGATTTTGCCATTAAGGGATACGTAATCAATCGGATTGAAACGGTTAATAAAATTATGGCTACTCCGAAATCCTTACCGGGCAGATATTGGTAAAACAAGATTAAAATATTAAAAAGAGGCTGGTATAAAATAAGATTGTAAATATCACCTAGCATAATTTTGCCCTAATAAAAAGTTTATTGATTAATTCTCCCGTTTCCTGGCCGCTTTTTGAGCTAAAATCAGAAGCGACAATTAAAACCGCGTCGAAAGAACTGCAGTTGCGTTCAATATCAGATAAATTTAATCTGATAAACTCGCTTAATTTTCTTCTTAATCGATTTCGAACCGTTGCTTTTTTGGAAACTTTCAAAGAAATTAAAAAAGCGAATCTGGAACTGCTTAAATTATTTTCTCTAGCTTTTAAGATTAAAAATCCCTCCCTGACGATCCGGCCTAATTTTAAAACGCTCTTAATGTCTCCGCTTTTTTTTAAGCGATATTTTTTAGGAAGCATGAGAGATTAAACGGTTAGTTTCCAGCGCTTTTTTATCCGCCGTCTCTTTAAGACATTCCTGCCTCCCTGCGTCCTTTTCCTGATTAAAAAACCGTGTGTCCTTTTCCTTTTTTTCTTTTTCGGGTTAAAAGTAATACTCATGGGTATTATCTTAGCAAAAAAAGGGAGGGGGCGCAATTACCTATCTACTGCACAGGTTTTCCCCAGTATATCAACAAAAAATACGCCCTCCCTCTCATTTTACTTTTTCTTTGAAGCAACTATAATGGGAAATATAAAACTATGTCACTAGAAGAACTCTGGCAAGCGGTTCTTGCCCAAGTCCAATTAACCATTTCCCCGGCTAACTTTACCACATGGTTTAAAAACACCTCGATTGTTTCCATAAAAGACGGCGAAGCGATAATTTCCACCCCAAATTCATTCGTTAAAGAATGGCTTGAACAAAAATATAATAAGCAGATATTTAAAACCCTCCGCGGGCTAAATGAAGAAATAAAAAATATCCAATTTTTAATACAAAAAGCGGAAACAAAATCTCCCAGAAGAGAATTTTTTATGCCCGAAATCAGCCAATTAGAATTCCCCGAATTTAAAACTGATAAAGAAACCAATCTTAACCCAAGGTACACTTTTGAAAATTTTATTATCGGCTCTTTTAACGAACTCCCGTCTGCCGCCGGTCTTGCGGTTTCCAAAAGCCCCGGCGCCATTTACAATCCTCTTTTTATTTACGGGGGCGTAGGCCTTGGCAAGACCCATTTGTTACAGGCGATTGGCAACGAGGTAATAAAAAATTTCCCAAAAAAAAGGGTGAAATACGTTTCCTCGGAAAAATTCACCTCTGAGATCGTCGCCGCGATCAGAAGCCACGAAATTGAAAACTTAAAAAACAAATATCGCCAAGCCGACGTTTTAATTATTGACGATATCCAATTTTTAGCCGGAAAAGAAAAAACCCAGGAAGAATTTTTCCATATTTTCAATGCTTTATATGATAAAAATAAGCAAATCATTCTATCCTCCGATAGCCCTCCAAAAGCCATCCCGTCCTTGGCTGAAAGATTAAGGTCGCGCTTTGAAGGAGGAATGATCGCCGATATCAGTTTGCCTGAACTGGAAACCCGCCTTGCGATTTTAAAAAATAAAAGCCAAGAAAGGGGCATTGAGCTCTCGGAGGAGGTTTTAAATTTTATTGCTATAAATGTTCCCCGCAATATCAGGGAGTTGGAAGGGGCCTTAAACCGCTTAATGGCTTACCAAAAAATCCAAACGCAAACCCTGGGGTTAGAAATGGCAAAATCCCTTCTTAAAAACTTAATTTTTGCCCCGAATAAAATAATTAATGCAAAAAAAATAATCCAAGGAGTGGCTGAATTTTACGATCTAAAGGACAGAGATCTTTTATCGGAATCGAGAAAAAAAGAAATTGTAAGGCCGCGGCAAGTAGCGATGTATTTAATAAGAGAAGAAATGAAGGGCTCCTTCCCTTTTATCGGGCGGAAGTTTGGAGGCAAAGACCATACAACAGCTATCCACTCCTGCCGAAAAATTGCCAAAGAAGTGGAGAAAAACGAAGGACTAACGGAAGAAATTTCCTTAATCAGGCAGAGGATTTACAGCGCATAAAGAGTGGAAAAATTATATAGGAAAATATAATGCGCCATCTCCCCCAGCTTTTCCCCAAAAAAGCCACACGCACAATAAAAGAGAATTGTGCGTAAAAATAAATTATCCACAAGCATAACTATAACAATAAACTAATTAAATAATTATAATTACTATTATTTAAGATGAAGCTAACTATTTTACAGGAAAAACTAAAAGAAGGATTAAATCTCGTCGGGCGCATTTGTTCAAAATCAACCACCCTTCCTATTTTAAATAATATATTATTCAAAACAGAAAAGAGTTTTTTAATATTATCAGCTACAGACCTGGAGGTTGGTATAAAATGGAGAGCCCTGACTAAAATTGAAGAAGATGGAGAGGCGGTCTTGCCGAGCCAAACAACATCTTCTTTAGTAGGTTTGTTTCCCGATAAACCCATTCAAATAAACTCAAAAAACCTTCAAGTTTCTTTTGAATGCAATAATTATCAATCGACATTTAAATCATTAGATCCTGAAGAATTTCCGATTATTCCTTTAAATATTGAAGGAGAATATTTAAAACTGCCGTCTCGGAATTTTTGCCAAGGATTAAATCAGATCGTAAATTTAACCAGCCCGTCAACCGCTAAACCTGAAATTTCGGGAGTTTACCTTTTATTCCAGGATAATTTAATAAAAATGGTGGCGACCGATAGTTTTCGCTTAGGGGAAAAAACTTTATATTTAGAAAAAAAAGAGGGCAATGTAAAAAGCCAATCTCTGATTTTGCCCCAAAAAGCGGCCAGGGAATTAATTAATATTTTCGGGGAAAACAGCGGAGATTTAAAAATTTATTTTTCTCCAAACCAGATTGTCTTTGAATCCCAAATGGAAGAAGCCAATGTCCCGCAAATCCAGTTTATTTCCCGCTTAATTGAAGGAGAATTCCCTAATTATCAGGAAATTATTCCTAAAAAATCCGAGACCCAAGCTTTTCTCTCTGGTAAAGAATTATTAAATCAAGTGAAATCAGCCAGTGTTTTTTCCGGAAGAACCAATGAAATAAAAATAGAAATTAATTCTAAGAAGGGGACGGTAGAGGTTTCCAGCCAGAGCCCGGATGTGGGAGAATATCGCAGCCAGATACCGGCTAAAATAAAAGGCAATGACGTTCAGATTTCTTTTAATTACCGATTTTTGATAGATGGCCTTTTAAATATTAATTCCGAAAAAGAAAAAGAGGTTGTTTTAGAGCTGGCCGGCCAAGAAGGTCCGGCCGTCTTAAAGCCTTCCGGCGACCAAAGCTACCTTTATATTTTAATGCCGATAAAAAAAACATAGCTTTTTAAGGAGCTTAGCTTCTGCGATTAGAAGCTAAGCTCCTAAGCGCTATAATCCTTCGGGTTTTTGAAAAGATTCTATCGGGAGATTGGGAAGAATTTTTTCCATAAAGTTATGAAAAATCGGGCCTACCACTGTTGCGGCGGGCTGTTTTCTTTCCATCTGTTCATTGTTATTATTGCCCGCCCAAAGACCAACGCTGATCGATGGGGTATAGCCGATTATCCAAACGTCTCGATAATTGTCGGTTGTGCCAGTCTTGGCCGCCACTTGCCAATTTTCAAAATACAGATTAGACCTCGGTCCGAACATCGGAGTTCTGGCGTTATTGTCGGATAGAATATCGTTAATTAAATTTGCCGTATTTTTTTCCAGCACTCTTTTTGGCGTTTTTTGGTTTTCAAAGATAATGTTTCCATTCCGGTCTTCTATTTTTAAAATAGCGACGGGTTCTACTTTCAGGCCGCCCGAGGCGAAAACCCCGTAAGCCGATGTCATATCAATTAATTTCACTTCCCAGCCGCCCAAAACAATTGCCGGCCCAAAAGGGGGCTTTAAGGTGGTAATTCCAAGGTCTTTTGCGGTCTTAGCGCTGTCTTCAAGCCCGGCCAAATAAAGAAGGGTCTTAATTGAAGGGATATTCAGCGATTGGGCCAATGATTGCCTTAAGGAAACCGGGCCTCGGAATCTGTTATCATAGTTTTGGGGAATATATTCCTTGTCGCCCCAGATGCCAAAATTTGTCAGATCATCTATTACAATGGTTTTATCGGTATATCCCTTATTAAAAGCCGTGGCGTAAATAAAGGGCTTAAATGCCGAACCCGGTTGCCGGCCCGGATTGTTTTTTGTGCCGACAACAACGTTAAACTTAGGGTCAAATAGGCAGTTTATCCCGGGCTGGCAGTTTTTTGGAAAAGGGTCGGCATTGTAATCTCCCGTTCCCATTGTCATAGCCAGCACCTCGCCGGTTTTTGGAGCAATAGCCACCATGCCCGCGTTGCGGGCGTTATAAATTACATTTTTTTCCACTCCCTCCTTAACGGTTTGCTCGGCTATTTTTTGCATCTCCCAATCTAAAGAAGTGAAAACTTTTAACCCTCTTTCTTGTAAGAGTTGCTCGCTAAATTGTTCTTCCAATTGTTGTTTCACCCAAAGAGTAAAATAAGGGGCCTTTAACGAGAGGGGTTTTTCAATAAATACTATTTCCTTCTTTTTTTCTTTGCCAGCCGTCGTTTCATCCAGATAATGCTCGGCTGTCATCCGGTCTAAAACATAATTCTTTCTGATTAATAATTTATCTTTATTTTCTCCATAAGGAGAGAGTCGGTAAGGTGACTGGATAATAGCGGCCAAGGTTGCGGCTTCGGGAAGAGAAATTTCGGAAACCGATTTATTAAAATACCTCTGGCTGGCGGACTCAACTCCGTAAGTATTTTGGCCGAAAGGAACTTGGTTTAAATACCATTCTAAAATTTGATCTTTAGAATATCTCCGGCTAAGTTCCAACGCCAGAATAATCTCTCTGATTTTTCTCTCGGCAGTTTTATCCATAGATAAAAAAGTGGACCTGATTAATTGTTGGGGGACGGTAGAGGCGCCAAAGGCCGGCTCTTTAAGTTTTAAATCGGCTGAAATCGCCCGAAGTATGCCCTTAAGATCAACCCCGAAGTGATGATAAAAATTAGCGTCCTCGGTGGCAATTACTGCTTGTTTTAAGTGCTCTGGAATAGTATTTAGCGGAGCCCAAGTTCTTTTCTCTTCGCCGTAGACCTCATAAAGAAGGACCTGGCCGGTTCGGTCATAAATTTTAGTTGATTGGGCAAGTTGTCGCTCCTGGAACATTTCGGGTCTTGGGAAATCCTTAGTATAATAGAAAAATACAAACAAAGACCCAAAAACTAAAAGCAAGGTCCCCGCTCCGAAAATTTTTAGAAACAACTTAATTATCATGTTTACAATTCAGTAATTTTACCTTAAAATGGAATAAAATGACAATAGAAACCGATCAAAAAAAGATAGAAGAAGTTTTGACGAGAGGGGTGGAGAATATTTACCCGACCAAGGAGGCATTGGAGAGAGTTTTAAAGTCCGGCAAGAAAATACGGCTTTACAACGGTATTGATCCGACCGGCAAGCTTCATGTCGGCCATTTGGTTATTTTGAGAAAATTACGCCAATTTCAAGATTTGGGCCACGAAGTTATTGTTTTAATTGGCGACTTTACGGCGATGATCGGAGATCCGACCGACAAATCGGCGACCAGAAAGCCGCTGACCAGAAAACAAATTTTGGAAAATGCTAAAAATTACAAAAAACAGATCAGCAAAGTCCTGGATCTAAAAAAATCTAATATCAGATTTTTACACAATGAAAAGTGGACTAACGAGCTAAGTCCCGCAGATATGCTTGAACTGGCTTCAAAATTTACCGTTGCCAGATTACTGGAAAGGGATATGTTCCAAGCGCGCATAAAAGAAGGCAGGGATATTCGCGTTCATGAATTTTTATACCCGATATTCCAGGCCTATGACAGCGTTACTATGGATGTTGATTTGGAAATTGGAGGGAACGACCAAATGTTTAATATGCTAGCAGGCAGAGAACTAATGAGGCAGATAAAAAATAAAGAAAAATTTGTCATAACGACGAAATTATTAATCGACTCTTCGGGCAAGAAGATGGGAAAAACTGAAGGCAATATGATTAATTTGGACGAAGTCCCCGGCCAGATGTTCGGAAAGATTATGTCTTGGCCCGATTCGCTTTTAGAAATGGGCTTTGAGCTTTTAACTGATATCCCGTCGGATAGAGCGAGAGAACTTTTAAAAAATCCGCGGGAAGCTAAGGCCGAATTAGCCAAAAAGATTATCTCTGTTTGTCATGATGAATCTGCCGCTAATGCGGCAGAAAAAGAGTTCGAAAAAGTTTTTAAAGATAAAGAACTGCCAGTAAAAATTCCCGAAGTGGCTCTTAAAGAAACATCATTAAATATTTTAGATTTACTAGTAAAAACAAAATTGGCCCATTCTAAATCCGAAGCTAAAAGATTAATTCTTCAAAAGGGAGTTAAAATTGACGGCCAGATTCAAAAAGATTGGCAAAAAATAGTTGAAACAAAAAGAGGTCAGGTTCTGCAGGTTGGAAAAAGGAAGTTTGTCAAGATTGCCTAAAACAAACCCCGCCAGAACATGTTCTGGCGGGGTAATCTCTACTCAATCTCTTCTGCTCCTTCCTCTTTCTCTTCTTTTTCTTCCGTATCTCCATCTTCTTCTCCGGAGAATGGAGCGGTTTCGTTATGCTCTAAAATCATAATAATTTAGTTTAATTTCTTTAACCTGCTCGACCTTTTAGGTCTTAACTAAAAAGTATTATATATTTGCCAAAGGGTTTGTCAACCCCCTTTTTTACACCAGCTCTATTTTAAAGTTTTTTTGGCGGTTATTCCATGCCCAAATTTCCACTTTTGCGCTTTTTTGTGTTATCCTGTTTTTTTTGAAAAATCCTTGGATTTTCTTTCGGCGGGCCGATAAATTAGACGTGGTAGTTAATTGGATGAATTTCAGGTTCTTGCTTGATTTTTCCCAGCAGATTAAATCAAAAACTCCGAAAATATCCGTTTCGTGAAATTTTACCTTCGGAGCGTACCAAGAAACCCATTTTGCTTCCGTCAGTATAGTGATTGCTTTTTTTCTGATGACCGCCTCTCTTGGCATTATTTTAAATTGCTATAAATTTCCTGCACGCTATCTGTTCCATCCAGGGCTTCAAAAAGTTTTTCGCAGGATTCTTTGATTTTTTCATCAGCCGTTATTTCTTCTTTGGGCACCCAATCTAAACTGGCTCCATCTGTTTTGATGTTCTTTTCCTCTAAAGCTTTGCGCGCCTTTTCTAAATCTTCGGTTTTTGTATAAATATTTAATATATCGTCGTCCTCCCAAGAAATATCTTGAGCGCCCACCTCAATCGCCAATAGCTCCAAAGCTTCTTTAGTTTTTAAATTTTCATTTTGTAATTTTAAATTTACGGTTATCACTCCTTTCCTCTCAAACATCCACCTTATTGCTCCCTCCCCCACGAGTTTTCCGCCATATTGATTTAGCGCTTGTTTCACTTCTCCCAGTGCCCGATTTTTATTAGCGGCGATAGCTTCGATAATAATGGCGATGCCGCCGGGGCCGTAGGCCTCAAAAATCATTTCAGTTAAATTAATCGCTTCTTTGCCGCCTTCAGCCTGCTTTATTGCCCGTTCAATATTGTCTTTAGGCATATTGAACTGCTTTGCCTGTTCCATTACCACCTTCAGCTTATTGTTTGTTTCCGGATTTGCCCCGCCTTCTTTTACCGCAACCGAAATTACGCTGGCCATTTTAGAAAACATCTGGCCTCTTTTTTGGTCAGTTAAATTTTTCTGATGCTTTATGGTTTTCGCGTGGGAATGTCCGCTCATATTTTTATTTTCTTTTTCAAAAATAGGATAACAAATCCTGAGAAAATAGCAATAGCGAAGGCGGCTAAAAAAGGGTAAAAATTGCGCCCGCCCTGTTCTGCGGCTACGGACTCGCTTATTGCCGCCAGTCCTTCTTCTTTTTTAATCTCCTCTGCTATTTTGGTTAAAGCGGGAAGGGTATTGGCCGTTCCCGGGGTCGGACTTTCGCTCCAAACCCATCGAGAGTTTATTAGTCCATACGATTGCCCTTGAGGCGCTTTTTCGTAATTCACGGAATTTATAATTTTTCCGTCGGGCTGGATTAAATTTAATCCATCAATGTCGTTGTTTAAAATTATTTTTGTCTCCGGCCGGCTAAGAATTAAAAATCCCATAGCCGATATTTTTGTCCCGGCAGGCAAGGCATAGATGTTTGTTTTGCCGGCAGTATCTGCTATTTGCCAGCCGGATAAATCGGTCCCAAAATTATTTTTATTAAAAATTTCAATCCATTCTCCTGTTTCGTCGGCGCCTTTCGGCGAAGGCATAATTTCGCTGAAAATTATACCAAAAGGATAAACAACGGGGACGATATTCTGAGATCCGATCTCTGTTGGAGATCGGATCTCCAATAATGGATCGGTTATTGTTTCTTTTTCGCTGTTTTTTTCTTTTGGCGTACCGCCGGGGTTTTGGCTTGTTTGCCAGCTTTGGTGCCCGGCTCTTTCCATTGTTTGTTTAGTGGAATTATCGCCGGCTATCCAACCGCTGGAATTGTCCACCTTATCTATTAAGACTCCAGAATCATTATAAAGCTCTAAATTTTCGCCTGGGTTTCCTAGTGCGCCAGTATAAATCTGGTCAGCCTGAATATTCGGGATAGTGGCGTCGTCAGTCCTTTCCAGCAAATAAAAACTATTAGCCGGAATAATTCCCGCTAGATTTATTTTTGGAGTGTCATCAGCGTCTTTTAATATCCAGTTATTAAGATTAACAGAGGAATTGGTGTTATTGTATAATTCTATCCATTCGTCGTTGGGAGAGGTTATTGTTCCCATCCAGGCAATTTCGGAAATTATTATCGCCGCTATTGACAAATTTAACATAATCTGGTAAGGTATAAATATTCCAGCAGTCTTAAGGCTGGGGGTCGGGAGTCTTTTTTGACGGATATCCTGGTGGGAACTGGGCTACTCCTCTGAAAGACTCTAAACTTGCGTTTCAACACCTTGTGACCCCCAACCTTAGGACTACTCGCCGGTTACCCTTTCCACCTCTTCAATGGTGGTGATTCCCTCAAGTATTTTTACAAATCCATCCTGTTTCATCGTTAGCATGCCGTTTTTGATTGCTTTTTCCTTAAGTTCGGCAATAGACGGATTTTTTAAAATAAATTTTTCCATTTCATCATCAATTAAAAACGCCTCAAATAATCCCACCCTGCCCTTGTATCCGGTGGAGTTGCAATATTGGCAGCCGGCTGCTCTAGGTATTTTAATGTTTTTAGTATTTTTTTTGGAAACGCCCCTCAATTCTTTTTTTATTTTATTGGATTCCCCAAGAGACGGTTTTTCGAATTTCGCGCATTTTTGGCAAACTTTCCTCACCAGCCGTTGGGCTATAGCCACATTCAGGGCCGGTCCGATGTCAGCCGGTTTTACTCCTAGATTAACCAATCTCGCCACTGTGCCGGCGGCATCATTAGTATGTAATGTGGTTAGGACTAAATGGCCGGTTAAAGCCGCCTGTAGGCCGATATCAGCGGTTTCTAAATCTCTAACTTCGCCGACTAAAATAACATCAGGATCTTGCCTGACGATAGAACGAAGTCCGGAAGCAAAATCATAGCCTTTTTCTTGCGCCACTTGGGTTTGGGAAATACCGGCTAGATGATATTCAATCGGGTCTTCAATCGTAATAATTTTAATTTCCGGTTTTTGGATTTCTTTTAAAAATGCGTAAAGAGTAGTGGTTTTTCCGGAACCCGTAGGGCCCGTCACGATAATCATTCCATTCGGTTTTTTAATTTCCCTTTGGAAGAGGACTAAAAGATCTTCTCTCAACCCTAATTCCCGAAGAGATACCAATGACTTGGGATTTAAAATTCTTAAAACAATTGTTTCGCCGTATTCTGACGGCAAAGAAGAAACCCGGATTTCTATTTCTGAAGCGCCAATGGCCACAGAAAAACGGCCGTCTTGAGGCCGATCTGTAATGTTAAACTTAATGCCGGAAAGCAATTTTATTCTCGAAAGGATATTTTCATAAATATTTTTTGACAAAAGCAGAACATCCTGTAAAATTCCATCAAACCTGACTCTTAACTTAACCTGCTCTTTTTCCGGCTCGATATGCATGTCGGAAGCGCCTATCCCGATTGCCCCGCCCAAAATTATTTCCAAAACCTCGGTGGCATCCCCGCCGAAACCTTTGGATTCTGGCGGGCCCGCCAGAATACTCGAGTTTTTGGCGGGTTTTCCTAGAGCGCCCTCTATCTCTCTTTTAAAATCTAAAACATTTTTAATCTTTTCTATGGTTTCCGGAGCAACCTTGGTCTCGCCTGTAATCCTTTTCGAAATTTCTGCTACCATTAAATTAAAGTTAAATTAGTATTAATTTAATTTATCTTATGCTTATCAAGAAGTCAATTGAAATTTTAACTAAAAACGCAAGGGAAACTCAAAAATTTGGAGAGAGAATGTCCGGGGAAATTTTAAAGATGCCCCTAAAGAAAAAGGCGATAGTTTTAGCGTTGGTTGGGAATTTGGGCGGAGGGAAAACCTGTTTTTTGCAGGGCTTTGCCAAGGGATTAGGAATTAAGGAAAAAATTTTAAGTCCGACTTTTATCATTATGAAGAGGTTCGGAACTTTTTATCATTTTGATTGCTACAGAATCCAAAAAGCGAAAGATATTTTGGACTTAGGATTTAAAAAAATTATTAATAACCCTAAAAATATCGTGGCCATTGAATGGGCAGATAAGATTAAGTCACTCTTGCCAAAAGAGAGGATTATGATACATTTCGGATTAGTCGGTAAAAATAAAAGAAAAATTATTTTTACCAAATAGCTGTTTACTATAATAATAAAGGACGAAAAGAGGAGAATAAGATGGGATTTAGAAAAGTTTATGTTTTTCCCGGTCAGGGATCTCACTCTTTAGGGATGGGAGCAGGTATTCCCAAACATATTTTAGACGACTTGTATGAGCAGACGGAAAGAGAATTAGGAGAGGGCTTAACTCGCTTTTTGTTTTATCTTATCTCTCCTGCCGCTGCTTTAGTTGAAGGGGAAGAAAGACAAGAATTACAGAAGAGGTTAAATCAGAACGTTCAGTTGACGACTTTTATAACCTCTTGCGGTTTATATCTCAAAGATCAGGAAGAGACAAATACCGTGCCGGATTTTGTGGCTGGCCCGAGTTTAGGATTGTTCGGAGCACTCTTTGCCGCAAAAGTTTCGCCGTATTCTCAATTGGTGAAAATAGTGAAATTCCGCCAGTCATCCATGAACGACTCTTCTTTGTTATTTAACGGGGGAATGACAGCGGTGTTCGGGGGCAAGTCAATAAGAGAGGATTTTCTCAAAAAGACGAGTGTTAAAATAGCTAACTTTAACACTCCCACTCAAACAATATTGACTGGTCTGAAAGAAGAGCTACCCCTTGTTGAATTACGACTAAAGAGAAAAGGATTCAGAATCGTCCCGTTGAAGGAAGTGGTTGTCGCTAATCACCATCCAGATTACATGGTCCTAGCGTCGCTTGTCCTTGACTATATCCTCAACTTGTCTGACACCGTTATTAATACCCCTGAAATACCTCTGGTATTAGACACCACGGGCAAGCTGGAAAGCGATCCCCATAAAATCAGGAGAGCTATAGCGAAACAACCGATAAGCCAGACACACTGGCGCTGGGTTATAGAGTTTTTCATAAAACAGAAAATATTGAAAAGCTCTGTGGTTGAGGTTGGTCCCGGGAAAAAACTAACTAAAATGCTGGATGATTTTCCCGGTTTTCTGAAACTGGAAGAAAAGACGGAAAAAGTTCCTGCGTTGAACTCAAGATAACAAACAAGCTCGGCTCTGGAATCAAACAGAGTCCGGGCTTTTTTATTTGGCAAGATTAAACTAAAATAAACAAATGGAAGAAAAAAGTAAACGGCTAATCATTATTGACGCTAACTCTGTCATTCACAGGGCTTTTCATGCCTTGCCGCCCTTGACTAATAAAAAAGGAGAAATGGTCAGCGCCGTTTACGGATTTTTATTGGTTTTTTTAAAAGCCATAAAAGAATTCCAGCCCGACTATGTGGCCGCTTGTTTTGACGTTAAAGGTCCTACTTTTCGTCATAAAAAATTTAAAGAATATAAAGCTAAAAGACCAAAGGCGCCAGACGAACTTTATTTGCAAATTCCCATAGTTAAAGAAATTTTAATGGCGCTTAATATTCCTATTTTTGAAAAAGAGGGCTTTGAGGCGGATGACATTATCGGCACCATTGCCTTTCTATCTCCCATCGAAACAATTATCTTAAGTGGCGATGCAGACGCGCTTCAGCTAGTTGATTCAAAAACAAAGGTTTTTGCCTTAAGAAAAGGAGTAAAGGACACAGTTTTGTATGACGAGCAATTGACTAAAGAAAAATTTAGCGGGCTTTTTTCTTATCAGATTCTGGACTACAAAGCCCTGCGGGGCGACCCTTCTGACAACATTCCGGGAGTCACGGGTATTGGAGATAAAACCGCCACGGAATTAATTTTGGAATTTGGCGACATCGGGAATTTATACAAAGAGGTCGAAGAAAATTCGACAAAAGCGAAAAAATTAAAACCCAGAATAAAAGAACTTTTGTTAAAATATAAAGAGCAGGCGTTTTTATCCCGCGATTTAGCGAAAATCGAAAAACAGGTTCCTATAGATTTTGACATAGAAGAATGCCGTTGGGGAGAATATGATAAAAAGAAGGTTGAAAAACTTTTGGAAGATTTCGGATTCCACAGTTTAATAAAAAGATTATCGGAAAAAGAAAATCCCATCACAGAGAATCTAAAATTGTGGTAAAATTAAAGAAGTCGGGCGATGAAGTTTTACTTCATCTTCCTCCATCTGCGTTTTTATAAAATAAAAAACTTGATTTATGACGAGTAGCAAAATTTTTTTATCAGGATTAGTCGGGGCATTAATAGTTTCTTCAATGGCTATTTACTTCGCGCCAAATGGTTTAAAAGTGATCATCGGCGCTTTTATGATATTTTTCGTTGTTTTATATTTTTTGTCGGTTAAACAAAGTAGAAAGCTGGCCGATGCTTTTAACGAGGTGGTTTATAATTTGAAAGAATCGCAGGAGGCCCTAGGGGAAGCAAAAACCGTCTCTGAAATTAAAATTCATGCCAGAACTAGAGAGTTGCAAGAGCTAGCGGAATCCCTTGAGGATAAAGTTACAGAAAGAACCCTAGAAATTAGGGCAAAATTAAAGGAGCTAGAAAGGTTCCGTGAGTTGACTATCGGCCGGGAGATGAAAATGATTGAACTTAAAAAAGAGTTGAAGAAAATATATGGCTCTCAAAAAAAAGAAAATTAAAATCCCGGCTTTAATTCCATCGGCAAAAGGCATTAAGAGCGTGGAAGATTTCAGGAGCGCTCTGTTAAATATCTTAGAAGATGTTGAGCAAGAAAGGAAAAGAGCCGAAGAGGAAAAAAATAAAACATTGTCTATAATCACTAATCTTAGCGATGGCTTATTGGTTTTTGATAAAGAAAACAAGCTTTCTTTAATTAATCCTCAGGCGGAACTTTTTTTTGATATAAGGGCCAAGGATATAATAGGTCGGCCCATTCTTGAGCTTGCTACTTTCCCCGCCCTTGCGCCGCTGATAAGCTTAATCGGAGAAGGAATTAAGGCAGTTTTTAGGAAAGAATTATCAGTTAAGGAGTCCGTTGTCTTGGAGGCTTCCACCATTACTATGGCAGATAGAGAAGAAGGGCTTGGCGCCTTAGTTATTTTACACGACATTACCAGAGAAAAAACAACAGAACGGATCAAATCGGAATTTGTTTCTTTGGCCGCCCACCAATTAAGAACCCCCTTGTCGGCGATTAAATGGGCTTTAAAAATGCTGATTGACGGAGATCTGGGACAGCTTTTGCCGGAACAAATAGAAATTATTAAAAAAACTTACCAAAGCAACGAAAGGATGGTGGACTTGATTAATGATCTTTTAGACGTGACAAGAATTGAGGAGGGAAAATATCTTTTTAAGCTGATTTTGACTGAAATTGAGCCGATTCTGCAATTCGCGGTAAACTCTTATCAAGAAGAAGCGGAAAAAAGGAAAGTTATTTTAGAGTTTAATAAACCCCAGAAGATGATGCCAAAAGTTTTGGTAGATGTTGAAAAAATAAGAATAGCTATTCAGAATCTCATTGATAACGCTATAAAGTATACGCCTCAAAAGGGGCGGGTGACAGTTTCTTTAAATTATGGTAAAAAAGAGATAGGGGTCGCCATAAAAGATACCGGAGTTGGCATTCCCGAGGATCAAAAGGCGAGAATTTTCAGCAAGTTTTTTCGGGGATCCAATGTTATTAAGGTGGAAACCGATGGTTCCGGACTCGGTCTTTTTATCGCCAAAAATATTATTGAAGCCCATGGCGGAAAAATCCGGTTTGAGTCGGAAGAAGGCAAGGGAACGACTTTCTATTTCTCTTTGCCGATTGAAGAGGAATTCGCCGAGTTTTTAAAAGAATTTTAGAATAAAATTATGCTAAAGAAAATTTTGATAATAGAAGATGAAGAGATTTTAGCCGATTTGCTTCAAAAAAAACTGGCTATTTCCGGCTACCAGGTATTTTTAGAAAGAGACGGCGAAAAAGGGTTAGTCGCAATGCGCGAGTTACGGCCGGATTTAGTTTTGCTTGATATTCTTATGCCGAAAATGAACGGCCTGGAAGTATTGGCAGAAATACAAAAAGACGATGATTTAAGAAAAATTCCCGTAATAGTTATTTCCAATTCCGGCCAGCCGGTGGAAATAGATGAAATTAAAAAATTAGGAGCTAAGGATTGGCTGATTAAAACCGATTTTAATCTTCAGGAAATAATTCAAAAAGTGAAAAAACAAATAGGAGATTAATAATCAAGCTTCCGCTTGAAGTACTCATCGCCTAAATTATATGCCCATTACTATACTTGTGGTTGAAGACGATAAATTTTTAAGGGAATTGATTTCTCAAAAACTCATTAAAGAGGGCTTTAATGTTGAGAGCGCGATTGACGGGGAAGAGGGGATAAAAATGGTAAAAGAGTTAAATCCCGCCGTTGTCTTACTTGATTTGATTCTGCCTGGCGCTGACGGGTTCGAAGTTTTATCAAGAATTAAGGGAGATCCGGCATTATCTTCAATTCCGGTAATCATTCTTTCCAATCTTGGTCAAAAAGAAGATGTGGAAAAAGGATTAAGGCTCGGGGCGGCCGATTACCTGATTAAGGCCCATTTCACCCCTGGCGAAATAATTGAGAAGATAAAAAATGTTCTTAAATAGCGAACTTTTACAGAGTAAAAGTGAAGCTGAAGATGAGATTTATCTCATCGCCTAAAAATATGCCAGAACTTCCGGAAGTGGAGACGATCAGGCGTCAGCTGGCGTGGAAAATTGTCGGCAAAAAATTAAAAGGTAAAAAAATTGTAAAAGTCAGGAGGCGGGGTAAAATTTTGATGCTGGATTTTATCGATGGCTCAAGTCTGGCTTTCCATCTAAAACTTACGGGACAGTTGATTTTTAACGGACAGTCTTCGCGTTATACGCGCAAGATTTTTAATTTTGACGACGGGTCGCGTTTGATATTCAATGATGTCCGTAAATTCGGCTGGGTAAAAGAGCTAAAAGAAACCAAGAGCCTGGAAGAAAAATTCGGACCCGAAGCCCTAGATATAACATTGGATGCTTTTTCTGAACGTTTGTCCCGCCGGCCAAATGCCAGAATCAAACCGCTTTTGATGGATCAAAGATTTATTGCCGGTATCGGCAATATCTATTCAGACGAGATTTTGTTTGCCGCAAGAGTTCATCCTCTTAGGCGCGTTAAAACGCTATCTATAGAAGAAGTTAAAAATATTTTCCAAAATATCGGGAAAATTCTTAAAAAAGCTATTAAGCACCACGGTTCGTCAGTGGAATCTTACATTGACGCTTGCGGCAAAAAAGGAGATTTTGTTAAATATCATAAGGTTTATCAAAGAGAGAAAAAAAAGTGCGGTCGTTGCGGCGGAATTATCAAAAGAATAAAAATCGGCGGGAGATCGGCTCATTTTTGCGAAAAGTGCCAATCTTTATAAGTTATGCCTCCAGTTACCGGAACAATTCAATTATTTATTTTTCTGATTTTAATCTATCTTGCCTATAGATTTTATCGGGTTTCCCTCTCGGAAAAAAATTTTATTTCTAAATTTTTTTCCCTTGTTTTTATTTTATTCGGACTAATTTTTTTTATCTTGGGGTTGCCGGCAATTTTTTTAATAGAGAATCAATCAATTTGGAAAATAGTAGTTATTTCGACTTGCCTTCTCCAATTTTTATCAGCCGGAGTTATCGGTTATATTATTTTTTATCTCAGCTTTCCTCGTATTTCTCCCAAATGGGGCTACTTACTTTCGTTAGTAGAGATTCCTTTAGTGTTGCCCTCAATAATTTATCCTTCATTCTATTCTTTTGGGTCCTACGGCGTGGCAAATTTAGAAATAGACCCCCTTGCCGGCGCTTTAAGGTACGTGGGAATTTTAATTTTTATAATTCCAGCCGGCATCGTTTTTCTTCGGCAGGCAGTTTCTGCCAAGGACAAACGGATTAGAATCAGAGCGTTCGGTTTGGGCGCAAGTTTTTTAGGGTTTACCGCCGTCTATCTTTCTGATTTTATTCTGGTAAATATTTTTAAGCTTAATTCCATAATTGGCGATTTGCTTTTGGCGGGATCTTTTTTGATCTTGCTTTTGATATTAATTTTGACTCCGAGGATAATGCATCGTTCCGATGCAAAAACCATAAACAAAAGCCCTTGACATGCTTTGATTTTTTTGCTATAAAAGAATTAGTTCTATCAAGGAGAAGAGGATTATGGAAGGAATACTCTGGACAACGGGTTGGCTTTTGGGGGAGAAAATAGCCCCCGAAGCTAAAAGTCTCCTAGTGATAAAAGGGATAGAAGTGGGAGATGAAAAGGGAAAGGTAAGGGGACGTAGGGTGGTCGGAATTAGGAGTTGGTTGGGCGTGACGATTGTCGCACCAGACGCAGATACCGCTATTAGGGAATATCGGGAGTTGGTTCGGCAAGGAGATGAAGGCCTCGGTTGTGCCCTGAATCCTGACCCGACTGAGGATGCGTTCCGTCAGATCTTCTCCAAGCTTGCTGCTGAGCAGCACGTAGCCCAGGCATCCTAATGCCTGGCTTTTTTTTGATCGCCCTTTTTTATGGTAAAATGTTATTAGTTATGATTATTTTTCTCTACGGCGAGGATACTTTCAGGTCAAAGCGGAAGTTGCAGGAGATAATTGAGGAATATAAAAAAGTCCACAAAAATGGGCTGAATTTAACTATAATAGATTGCCAAAGCGCAGATTTCGGGGATTTTAAAAGGGAAATAGAAACCGTTTCAATGTTTAAAGAAAAAAAACTTATTATTCTAAAAAACGCTCTTTCTGCCAGCGAATTTTCCGGCCAAGGCGAATCCGCCACGGGCGGAGAAAAATCTCTTCAAAAGATACTATCGAAAAATAAAGAGGATACTATTGTTTTTTTTGAAGATGAGAAGGTTGATTCCCGAAAATCTTTTTTTAAGTTTTTAGAAAAAAATTCCAAATCGCAGGAATTTAAATCTCTTTCCGCTTTGCAATTGCTGGCTTTTGCAAAAAAGGGGTTTGAAAAAACGGGAGTCAAAATCCAAGATGAGGCCTTAGAGCAGCTGGTAATTTTTTGCGGCAGCGACCTCTGGCGGCTTTCCAACGAAATCAAAAAATTGGCCGCTTTTAAAATGAAGCCCGCCTTCGCCAAGGCTTCGGCGGGTGAAGAAGTTAATTTAAAAGATGTGGAGCAAATGGTAAATAGCGAAATTGAAACAGATATATTTAAAACAATTGACGCTATTGCCAGAAGAAATAAAAAACAAGCCCTGGGCCTGCTCCATAAACATTTGGAAGACGGCGATTCCGTGCCCTATCTTCTTTCAATGATAAATTTTCAGTTCCGCAATCTTTTGCTGATCAAGGATCTTTTAGAAAAAAGAACGCAATATCATTTAATCGCTTCGAAAACGGGCATACATCCTTTTGTGGTTCGGAAAAGTTACGAGCTTTGCGAAAGATTTACCTTTCCCGAAATAAAAAAAATTTACCAGAAAATATTTCTGGCGGATTTGGATATTAAAACGGGTAAAGTGGAGCCGCAAACGGCGCTTGATTTGCTTATTTCAGGGATTTAGCCAGGGCTTTGGCAATTCGGGATTTCTTTCTGTCGGCGGTATTTTTTTTAATCACCCCGACCTTCGCTGATTTATCCAGAATTTTAAAAACCTGAGGTAAAATCTTTTTGGCTTCCTCGGTCTTCTTCGCCAAAATCAATTTTTTCACTTCCTTTAAGAGGGTTTTAATTTTATCTTTATAAATTAAATTTTGGGCTTTCCGCCTTAAACTTTGCCTGATAGCTTTCTTCGCCGATGTTGTAATTGCCATAGTTATATATTACATTATATTATTTTTTTAATCAATACTTCGGCTTGCTCAGTATTGATCCTAAGCGGAGTCGAAGGATCAAGTCCCTTGATTCCCGAATTCTAGTCAAAGAGCTTGACAAAACGTAATAAAAGAATAAAATAAAAAAAGTAGTTCGTTCGCAAGGGAGTTTCCTAGTTGGAATGGGAAATGGGAGATACGTTAAGAAAGAAGGAGGTACGAAAGATGAGAGGGAAGAAGATCCTTCTTATCATAGTTGCGCTGCTTGTCGCAGTGGCGATGTTGTTAGTCGCCCCACTTGCATTGGCGGCACCATCGGCAGCCACCGACACGGTAGCGCTGTCACCGCTCACGGCCATCGCGGTCGTGGGGATCGTCCTGGGGATAGTTTTCATTGTCTTGCTGAACATCGGTCTTCATGCTACGAAACGTTTTCCGTGGTCCGTTGAGGGGAGGCAGCGTCGGCATCCCAAGGGCGCCCCGATGATCGTAACGTCCGTAACGACTATGTTTGCCCTCGTCTCCGGCGCCTTCCGGATGGTCATGACGGCACTACACCACTCCTGCCTACTTGCCATCGCGGCTGTCACTAGGCGCAAGACCGGCATAGAGACCCGATCTCACGCGCCAATTACCACGGACGGCAGCCAGATCAAGACATCCAGACAGCACGCCTTCAACACCGGATAGACCCCTCGACCCGTCCCGGACCTCGATCCCATCCCATCCCTAACCCATCCCAACTAGATTACTTCAAAGAGCGGAGCTCCATTTGCACCTCCGCTCTTTGTATTTGGCCAAATTTTGTTTAAACTGAAAGAAACGATGAAAAACCTGATTAAAAAATTCATTCCGCGGTTTTTATTGGGCTGGTATCATTTTTTGCTGGCTCTTTCGGGCGCATTTTTATACGGATTTCCCTCGCGAAAAATAATCGTCATCGGCGTTACCGGCACTGACGGCAAGTCAACCACAGTAAATTTAATTGCCAAGGTCTTGGAGGAAGCGGGATATAAAACAGCCCTAATGTCTTCCATCAGTTTTAAGATTGGCGAAAAAGAATTGGCGAATAAGCTTAAAATGACAATGCCCGGCCGTTTTGTCATCCAAAAGTTTTTGAGCCAGGCGTCAAAAGAGGGATGCAAATATGCGGTTTTGGAAGTCAGCTCCGAAGGAATAAAGCAATACAGGCATAAATTTATTAATTTTGAAGTTGCGGTTTTCACTAATTTATCTCCGGAGCACATTGAATCGCACGGCAGCTTTGAAAACTACAGAAACGCCAAAATTGAATTATTCAAAGCGGCAAAAAATATCCATATCATCAATCTTGACGATGAAAATGCCGATTATTTTCTACGACTCCCGGCTTCCAAAAAATACGGTTATACGATAGTTGGAGATCCGATCTCCAACCATGGAAATCGGATCTCAATAGTTAGAGATAAAGACGTCCAATTAAAATTACAGTTGCTTGGCGATTTTAATATCTATAACGCCTTGGCGGCAATTTGCGTCGGGCTTTCCCAGAGTGTTAGTTTGGAAATTTGCAAAAGAGCGGTTGAAAAAGCCAAGGGCATCCCCGGCAGAATGGAAATGGTAATCCAAGAGCCATTTAGGGTTATTGTTGATTACGCGGTTACTCCCAACGCTTTAGAAAAAGCATATCAATCATTAAATTCAAAATTCAAAATTCAAAATTCAAAATTAATCTGTGTGCTAGGTTCTTGCGGCGGCGGCAGGGATAAATGGAAAAGAAAAGTGCTTGGCGAGATCGCCCGGAAATACTGCGACGAAGTTATTGTCACCAATGAAGATCCTTACGATGAAAATCCGATGGACATAATTGAACAGGTGGCAAATGGGGTTGGCAATATCTCCAAGAAAATTTTAGACAGGAGAGAAGCGATTAAAGAGGCGTTAAAATTAGCCAAGCCCGGCGACACGGTAATCATCACCGGTAAAGGATGCGAGCCGTGGATGTGTGTGGCGGGCGGCAAAAAAATCCCGTGGGACGACAGACAAGTGGCGAGAGAAGAGTTTGAAAAACTTCAAATTTGAGCTAAGATACTTATATTATGCAAAACAAAAAATTACCAAACTCAATAAGGAAATTTATCCGCAAAGAAAAGGCGCGTTTTCGCTGCAGGGTTTCGGACGCAAAAGAAAGGGAAAAACTGATTTCAGCGCTATATCAAAAATATGCGCGCCCATAGTTCAATGGATAGAATATTGGCCTCCGAAGCCAAAGATTACTGGTTCGACTCCAGTTGGGCGCACAAAAACTTGACTCTTTTCTTACCTTTAGTAAACTCAATGGCGAGGGGGTGCGGGCTTTGTGCCTTAAGGACAAATGGTTTTCCAGTAAAGGAGGTTTAAATGCATGCGCTGGTTAAAGTCCAAATCAGATTTAAGTAAAAGAACCGATTTTGTTGGGGCCAGTCCCCCTCATAAAAAAGCCCCGACGTGATGCCGGGACTTTTTTATTTGAGTCAAGTTTATGCTATATTAATTAAAAAGGTCGATTATTATTAATATTTATAATTTTTCATAATTTATGCCAACCGAAAAAGTTCTGCCAAAAGAGGGAAAATTAATCGGCAAAATTTCCCATTATTTTTCTAAAATCGAAGTGGCTGTTATTGATTTAGACGGCAAATTAAAAGTTGGCGACACTATCCGAATTGTCGGCGGAGAAACTGATTTTAACCAGACGATTGACTCAATGGAAATTGACCGCCAGAAAATAAACGAGGCGAAAAAGGGCGACTCGGCGGGGATGAAAGTCAGCCAAAAAGTAAGAGAAGGATATAAAGTATATAAAATATAAATTATTGCTTAATCTCTGTCTTTTCTTCGCGCTTTATCCCGCTTTTGCGGGAACCCCACGCGTCTCAGAAAATCCAGAGCTTTCGCGTTTTATCTATGGAGTTTATCGCTGATTTTCATATCCATTCCAAATACTCCCGAGCAACGAGTCATAATATGGATTTAGAGGCCCTTGATAAATGGGCGAAAATTAAAGGAATTAAGGTTTTGGGCACAGGCGACTTTACTCATCCCGAATGGTTAAAAAATTTAAAAGAAAAATTAGAACCCGCCGAAACGGGTCTTTTTAAATTAAAAAATAGTGATGGTCAGACCCGTTTTATTTTAACTTCTGAAATCAGCTGTATTTATAAAAAATCCGATAAGGTCAGGAAAATTCATATTATTATTTTTGCCCCTTCGTTTGAGGCGGTGGAAAAAATCAACGCCCATTTGAGCAGGATCGGCAATTTAAAGTCCGACGGCCGGCCGATTCTGGGCTTAGACGCTAAAGAATTAGCCAAAATTGTATTAAATTCTTCCCCGGATTGCTTAGTAGTCCCGGCCCACGCTTGGACTCCCTGGTTTTCTATTTTCGGCTCAAAATCCGGTTTTAATGCCATTGAAGAATGTTTTGAGGAATATTCAAAATATATTTACGCTTTGGAAACTGGCTTGAGTAGCGACCCCGCTATGAACTGGCAATTATCAGCGCTCGATAAGGTTGCATTAATAAGTAATTCAGACGCCCATTCTCCCCAGAAAATAGGCAGAGAGGCAAACGTCTTTGATGCGGAAGTTTCTTACTCCGCTATTATTGAGGCGATAAAAACAAGAAACCCTAAGAAATTTCTTTATACTATTGAATTTTTCCCTGAAGAGGGAAAATATCATTACGACGGCCATCGCCTTTGCGGAATTTTTTTATCGCCGAAAGAGTCAAAAAAATATAATAATATCTGCCAGAATTGCGGGAGGCCCTTAACCATTGGTGTTTTAAACCGGGTGGCGGAATTAGCCGACAGAGCAGAGGGCTTTAAACCGAAAAACGCCATTCCTTTTAAAAGTTTGGTGCCCTTAGTGGAAATTATTGCCGAGGTCTTGGGCCGGGGAGTCGGGACAAAGGAAGTTGACAAGAATTATCAAAATTTAATTGGAAAACTTGGTTCGGAATTCAATATCTTATTAAGCGCTTCAAGGGAAGATTTGAAATCGGCCACTCTGCCTGAAATTGCCGAAGGAATTATTCGCGTTCGGGAAGGCAAGATTTTCGTGGAGCCGGGCTACGACGGCGTTTACGGCAAGGTCCATATTTTTTCCAAAGGCGAACAGAGGATGCCTATAAAACAGGGGCTTTTGTTTTAGCCCTTTACATATTAAATGATTCATATATAATAGAAATATCCTTAAAATAGCAAGTAGCGACTTAAGGTGAAAAGGTCGTTTTATTCACATTAGCAGTCATATATTTATTTATGGCCTTTAAAGATTTTGGTCCCAAAAGGGACTTCCCTCCCAGAGAAATGATCAAGGGAAACTGGAAATGTTCAGAGTGCGCAGCGGAGATTACCGAGCTGCCCTTTGAGCCAGCCGCCGACAGACCCATTTACTGCAGAGAATGCTGGAAGAACAAGAGATCAGACAGATTTCAAAGATAGATTCTTTCTGATCGAAACTAAAAAACCCCTCTCGGGGTTTTTTAGTTATAGGATATTAAATTATTTTTAATCGTAAAACGTCCTTCAAAAAATTTTTCAATAACCGGAATTTGCGAGAGCACCGCTTCGTTTATTTCCGAAATCGTAATTTTTGACTTTCCCGTTGCCAGCGCCATATAGGGTAAAATTTGTTCTGCTAAATGCCTATCCAAGCAGGCGTCCGATTTTTGTTCTTTTAATAATTCCAAAGCCGCTTCTTTCCCGACGTCTTCTATTTTTTTTCCAGGTACTCCCAAAACATCGGTTCCGATAATAGTGTTATCAAACTCGGCAACCAAGCAAATTTGGCTGCCCGGGCATTGGGTAGGATAATATTCTATTTTTTCTTCTATCGGCAAATTTAATTTTCCCAAAATTTCTCTTACTCCGGCAATCTGCCTTTCTGCCACTTTTTGTTTTTGTAAAGATTCCGAAGCCCCGGAAATAGCTAAAATTTTATTTAACTTTCCTATCTCAATTAAATCTAAAGATTTCAATTTTGAAGGGAAAATATTTACTTCTAAGATAGCTCCTCCTGCCGGATAGTATCCTCTTTTTAAAACATTAATTTCAACTTTAGCGCCCATTATTTCCAGAATTTTTAGAAAGACAAATTTAAAATAATCCATTGTTGGCGAGAAAAAAGTGTCCGTTGCTCCTCCTTCAAAAATAATTTTGACGGGCACGGCAGATAATAAGGCGGGCAGAATTAGGGTTTGTAAAATCAAAACAATGCTCCCGGCCGCAGGAATATTTACAGAGACCCGGTCTCTGTATAATTCTCCTGGAAAGAATTTTATTTCTTCGGAGCCCGGATAATCGCCCTCTAATTTGCCATTGCTTAACTTGGCTAAAGTTTGGATTTCTAAGAGCCGTTGCCCTGTTAAATCTTTAATATTAAAGACCCGGCAAGATTTTTTAGTTGCTGCCGATAAACTAAATGCCAAATATGACCCATCAACTTCTACCATCAAGTTTTTATTTATAAAAACGCAGATAAAAATGAGGCGATAGCCTCATCGCTATATTTTTATTTTAACACAATAGAGCATATAATTAAGCAATGAAGGACATTGATTTAATCTGTAAATTAAATAAAGATTGGCGGCCCGATAATGTAAAGATAAAAAAAGCCGGCGGGCAAACGAACAGAAATTTTATTGTTCAGTATCGTAACAAAAAGTTTTTTGTTCGGCTTCCGTGGGAGTCGGCTGTTATTGATAGAAAAATTGAAGGAAAGAATATTTTAGCCCTAAACCGCAATAAAAAACTCCGAGCAATTTTGCCGAAATATTATATTTATATCTTAAATGGTAAAAATATTTTATCTTCGAAAAAAGAAAAATTTAACCTACCCAATGGCACGATGATGATAGAATATATCCCGGGGAGGACACTCACGATTTCTTTATTTAAAATAAAGAAATATCAAGAAAAATTAGCTCGCATGTTTTATGTCTTCCATGCGAGCGGCGTACGTTTTACGAATAAATACAACGTATTTAAAGATGAAATCGAGAAATACCGACTGGCTTGCCGAAAATACCCTATCCAAAAAATTATTAGTCCGGAGATAATCGAAAATTTGAATAAAATTGAAAAAGAAGCTAAGTCAAAAGTTCCCATTAAAAAGGGGGCTCCCGCGCATAATGATTTTATATTCCAAAATTTTATAGTCGGGAATGACGGGAAAATATATCTTTTAGATTTTGAATATGCCGGGATGAGCGAGAAAGGTGGAGCTCTTTATGATTTCGCATTTTTGTTCGCAGACAACCTTTTCCGAAAGCCGTCGCTTACTAAGGGAATATTCGAGAAATTTTTGAAAATTGCAGATAAGGCATACGGCCGGCATTTAGATAGAAAGCAGATTTATTGGCTGGCGATAGCGGTTCCCGTTATGCAAGTATGGTGGGGCCTACTCCGTTATTTTGACGTTAAAACTATAAAAGAAAAAAAATATTTTAAAGAGTATGTTTTGAAGAGGGCCAAAATAATAAAAAAGGAGTCAAGAAATCTTGACTCCGGTAAAATAGGAGATGCTTTCCACAACGCCTTCCGTAAGTTCTAATGGCGATTCGTGGCCATTTTCTTTTCCCCTAGAACGCACCAATTCCATGAAATCGGGTTTAGACTTGTCTGGGCAGGCAAGGTATCCGACACGGTCGGCTGCCGATTTTCCTCCCATCGAGTCATCTATCAAAAGCATTT
>Ga0265296_1000903_pt1 | contig 38308 bp, 33 predicted proteins | sample MunlanPumphouse1_FD_189073 | JGI IMG/M metagenome (GOLD analysis project Ga0265296, IMG submission 189073) | Groundwater microbial communities from a municipal landfill in Southern Ontario, Canada - Pumphouse #1 | ecosystem: Environmental > Aquatic > Deep subsurface > Groundwater | place...
GCCTGGCGGATGATCGCGGCGGGGAAGCGATGGCGCTTGAACGATAGTGGCTTCACGAATTGCGATCTCCGATCAGGCCATTAGGCGGTCTGAAGTGGAGACAAGTTAGCGTTAGACTGACAGCACCTGATCGCACGCTTGGGCTTGGCGATGTTGGCGGGACTGCTTGTTCTGTTCTTCTTCCGGGGGCGCAGAGGCGAGGATAGGTTAGAATGAAGTGTGTGCTGTGAACGGCATGATCTCCAATCGCAGCGCCAACCAACCCGCTGAGGATTTGCGGCTGAGGTGACCGTCCTCTTGCCGTGTCGTCAATCCGGCGTGAGCTCGCCTTCACCTCTATTAACCTTATCGCCTTGAAGTTGTTTGGTCGCAGGGGCGGGGATGGTCTTGCCTATCGGGGCGGGATGTCGGACCGTCGGGGTGAAGGCCGATGCACGTCGGGGTGGCGGCGTCGGCTGAGGTCGAGAGGGCGGGATGGTGCGCGGATCACGTCGGCGGTGGGGGCTGGGCCTGGCGGTTGTGGCGCTGGTGGTCGGTCTGGCGTGCGTCGGGCTAGAGATGCGGCGTGATTTCGAGCGGGTTCGGGCCCTGCGTCAGGAGACGGCGCAGTCGCACAAGGCGCGCGAGGAGCTGCAGACCGTCTTCTCGTTGATGCAGGACGCCGAGACGGGACAGCGCGGCTATATCATCAGCGGCGATCCCGATTTTCTGGTCCCCTATACGATCGCGACCGAGCGCCTGGGCCGGGAGTTGCCGCAGCTGAGGGCGGCCTATGTGGGCGATCCGGTTCAGCGCACCAACATCGCCGAGCTGGAACGACGGATCGCGGTCAAGCAGGCGGCGATGCGCGAGGCGCTGGAGGCCCATGATCGGCGCGGCCGCGAGGCGGGGCTGACGGCCGTCGCCACCGGCGGCGGCAAAGAGGCGATGGATCGTATTCGCGCGACCATCGACCGGATGACCGAGATCGATGCGCGTGCGTTGACGGCGTTGACCCAGCGGGTCGAGGCGCGGTCGCGTTCGACTGAGGCGATGGTGACGGCGATGTTCGTGGCGCTGATCGCCCTGGTGGCAGGGGGCGCGGCTCTGCTCGTGCGCTATGTGACGACGAGGCGAAGGCTGCTGGCCGAGGTTCGGGCCACGGCGGCGCGGCAGGAGGCCATCTTCGACAGCGCCATCGACGCCATACTGACGCTGAACCCCAGCGGCACCATCGAGACGATGAACGCCGCCGCCACGCGGATGTTCGGCTGGTCGGCGCAGGAACTGGGCCGGCGTGACGTGGCCGTGCTGCTGGAGGCCAGCGACCAGGGTGACAAGGGACTGATGGCGCGGATCCGCGCGGGCGGGGCCGATGCGACGGGTGGGTTGGTGCAGGAACTGACGGGACGGCGGCGAAGCGGCGAGGCGTTTCCGGTCGATGTCGCCTTCAGCCCGCTGGAACTGCCGACCGGCGTGCATCTGGTGGCGGTGGTGCGCGACATCACGGATCGGCGTCGGGTCGAGGAGCTGAAGAAGCAGTTCGTCTCGACCGTTAGTCATGAGCTGAGGACGCCGCTGACCTCTATCGCCGGGTCGCTGGGCCTGCTGGCGGGTGGTGCGGCGGGCAGCCTGTCGGAGCGTGCAGGTCGCCTGATCGGCATCGCCCATTCCAACAGCCTGCGGCTGGTGCGGCTGATCAACGACATTCTGGATGTGGAGAAGCTGGAGTCCGGGCAGATCAATCTGGAACTTCAGCCCATCGACCTGCGCGAGGTCGCGATCCGGTCTCTGGATAATGTGCGAGGATACGCCGACGGGCTGGGGGTCAGGCTGGAGCTGGCCGAGGGGCCGTCGGCGCCCGTGATGGGGGATATAGATCGACTGGTGCAGGTGGTGGTCAATCTGTTGTCGAACGCGGCCAAATTCTCGCCCGAGAGCGGCACGGTCGAGGTCGCGGTCATGCCCGAGGCGCGTATCGTGCGGCTGAGCGTGCGCGATCACGGGCCGGGCGTGCCCGATGCGTTCCGGGCGCGCATCTTCACCAAGTTCGCCCAGGCCGACGGATCGGACACGCGCCAGCGCGGCGGCACCGGCCTGGGGCTGGCGATCGCCAAGGAGATCGCCGAGCGGCACGGCGGGCGGCTGTGGTTCGAATCGGCGCCGGGCGAGGGGGCGACCTTCCATCTGGACCTGCCGATGACCGTCGGCGACGCCGCGCCGCAGACGACGTACGGGCCGCGCCTGTTGATCGTCGAGGACGATCCCGATGCGGCCGAGGTGCTGCGGATCATGCTGGCGCAGGACGGCTTCGACGCCCTGGTCGCCGGCAGCGCCGCCGCCGCGCTGGACGCCGTCGAGGACGAGGGGTTCGCCGCCATTCTGGTGGATCTGCAACTGCCGGACGCGGATGGGATCGGCCTGATCCGGGCCCTGCGCGAACGGCCCGGTACGGTGGACACGCCGGTCGTGGTCGTCTCGGCCGATGTGGCCCGAGGCCGTGCGCGAGGGCGGTCGCTGGAGGTGATCGACTGGCTGGAGAAGCCGTTCGATCAGGAGCGTTTGCGCAGCGCCATCGCCGCGGTGCTGGAGCGGTTGGGGCGTCAGGCGCCGGTCATCCTGCATGTGGACGACGACCCCGACATTTTGCAGGTCACCGCCGAGACCCTGGCGGGGATCGCCGAGATCACCCACGCGGCCAGCCTGTCGCAGGCGCGCAAGGTGTTGGCGCGGGCCAGGCCGGATCTGGTGATCCTGGACCTTGGGCTGCCGGACGGGTCGGGGCTGGAGCTGCTGCCCGACCTAGGCGAGGGGGCCAAGGGGATCCCGGTCGTCGTCTATTCCGCGCAGGACATGGATGCCGCGCTTGGCGAGCGTGTCGAGGCGGTGCTGGTCAAGTCGTCGGCGTCGCTGGCCGATCTGGCGCGGACGGTGCGGCGGCTGACCTTCACCCCGCGTGATCGCTGAGAGGAAACCCCATGCCCCTGACGGTGATGCATATCGACGACGAGACGGACATCCGCGAGGTGGCGGCGTTCGCGCTGGAGCTGGACTCCGACCTGGCGTTGATCAGCGTGGGGTCTGGGGCGGAGGCGCTGGCGCATCTGGAGACGGGGCCGGCGCCGGACATCATCCTGCTGGACGTGATGATGCCGTCGATGGATGGACCCAGCGTGCTGGCGCGTCTGCGCGAGATCGAAGGGCTGGAGAAGACGCCGGTCGTCTTCATGACGGCGCGCGCCCAGAGCGAGGAGGTCGAGCGACTGAAGGCCTTGGGGGCCATCGGCGTGGTGGTCAAACCGTTCGATCCCATGACCCTGGCGCGCCAGCTGCGGGACATTCTGGCGGCGGCGGACGCATGAGCAACGATCCGCTGGCGGCGCTGAGGGCCGAGTTCTGCGTCCGGGCGGTCGAGGATCGGGCCGTGTTGGCGCGGGCTTTGGCGGTGGGTGATCCCGATCGGGTGGAGCGGGTCGCACACGGTCTGGCGGGATCGGCCGGGCTGTTCGGGTTTTCCGATATTGGCGCGGCGGCGCTGGCGGTGGACGATGGGTTCGCGTCGGGGCGAGGGCTGGATGCGGCGGCGGCTGACAGACTGATCGCGGCGCTGGACGCCTTGCCCTGATCTATTCGTAGTCGATGCTGAGGGGCAGGGCGGCGACGGATTCGGACGCGCCATTGGCGGGACGCAGGCGGCCGGAAACCCGCAGCATGTCGCGGCCGTCCAGGTCCATGTGTGAGGTGCGGGTCACCGACACGTCGCCGGTGTTCTCACTCCAGATCTGCAAATCCTCGACCAGGGCGACGCCCTCGCTGGAGGTCAGGGTGCGGGGCACGCGGATGCGATAGACCCGGCCCGGATCGCCGGTGACGCGGATCACCGCAGGCGCATTGGGCTGGATGTCGGCGCTCAGCGACAGGGTGGCCACGCGCTGCTCGGGCGAGAGCTGGATCGGGCGGACGGAGACGATGCTGAGGCTGCGTTCGATGCTGATCGTGGCGCGCGCCGGTTCCTGCGCCAGCGCGGGTAAGGCGAGGACGAGGAGCGGCACGGAGATAATGAGGACGCGAAGGGGTGTCATGACACCAGTTGAACCGTGACGATGTAGTCGAAGCTGTAGACGCCGCTGGCGGCGTTGGCAGACAGCACGACGTCCATGCCGAGCTTCAGGGTGGCGGTGCTGAGCAGGCCGATGGGGTTGAGGTCGAAGGTCAGGCTGGCCGCCTCCGTCGGGGCCGATCCGGCGCGATAGGTGGCGCCGCTCAAACCGCCGACCCTCAGCCGGGATATGGTCGCGGGGCCGCTGCCGGTGACGGGGGTGATGGTGACGCGGATGTAGCGCAGGGCGCACAGGCCCGACAGGTTCAACAGGCCGCAGTTGATCGACAGGGTCGGCGTCGTCACCGAACCGGATGTCAGCCGAATGGCGTCGCCGCTGGTGCGGGTCACGGCGCCGGCGGTGGAGATGCTGAAGGTCGTCGCAGACGTGCCGCGAATGGTCGTCCCCAGGGTGGGCGCCGTCGCGGGTGATCGGGTAACCGAGGCGTCGGACTGGGCCAAGGCCTGACGTGGTGCTGCGAAAAGCAGGCTCATTGCGATGAGCAGGACGATGGCGATACGGTTCATTGCCGGACCTCGCCTTCGATGCGGACCAGGAAGCGGCCTGCGTCCACGAAGCCACCCTTCGCAGGTACGACAACGCGGGCGCCTTCGACCAGAGAAACCCCCAGGGCGTGGGCCTGATCTCCGTCCAGCCGGACATCATAGACGCCGGGCCGCACGCGTTCGAAAAACAGCACCCCGGCGTGATCGCTGCGGCCGGCGATGGGCGCGCCGGCGCCTTGCGGGACCAGTTCGATGGCCAGGGCGGCGAGGGGACGCGGCTCGCTAGAGCCGCGCACCAGCAGGGCCAGCAGTTGCACCTCGGCGCTGCGCTGCATCGGATAGTCGATCTGGGCGGCTTGGCCTGGACGCGGCACGATCTGGATGTCGGTGGGGCCGCCGACCAGGAAAGGATCGTCGACGCCTTCGGTCGTTAGGCGAATACGAGCGGTCGGCACGTCGCCCAAGCCGGTGGCGTAGACGCGGCCGTCGGCGTCGGTGGTGACGCCTCCCGCGTTGGTGTCGGCGACGATGCCCGGCACGCCCGGCTCGCCGACCTGGCGCAGGCCGTCGCCGTTCTCGTCCACCCAGGCATTGATCGCGACGGATCCGCCGCCAGCCACGCCAGGGCGGATGATCCGGTAGCCTTGCCGGCCAGGATCATAGCCGAAGCCGAAGCCTAGCTGCAGGCCGACCCGCCAGTCCTGCCGACGGGTTTCATAAGCGACATTCAAGGCCAGGTCGAAACGCGGCGCCCTCCAGAGGTGCGAAGCTTGCACAGCCGTTGACGGCTGCGGGCCCAAGGCGCGGATGGCGCCAAAGCGCAAGGCGGCGGTGGGGCTGAGCTGCCAGTCGGCGGTGACATAGGCCGTGTCCAGGCTGGGGTCCGGCGATATCTCATAGGTCAGGCCGGCGCGGGTCTGAAGCCGCGCTGAGATCAGGGTGTTGATATCGAATCCGCCCAGCCATCGGCGGCGATCGGCGCCTGCGGTGGTTTCGGCCTCATAGGCGATGTTGCTGGAGGCGTAGTAGCGGCCGATGGGGGCGGAGGCGCGCAGTTCGGCGGTGGTCAGGTTGACGCCGTCGGTGCGAACCAGGCGGCGCGCGTTCAGCGAAATCGGCACGACCAGGCCGCCGGGCGCCGTCCACTGGCCGTCGGCGCGAATGTCGGTGGCGCGTGACAGGGGCGCCTGATCGAGGGCGCCGAGATGACGCGTCTCGTCGATGAAGCCGGCGCCATATTCGGAATGCCGGCCGATCAGGGAGACGCCATAGGCGCGCGTGGCCAAGCCGACGGAGACGCCGCGTCCGCCCTGGTCATCCAGGGCGGCGTCGATCTGGGCGGCGACGGGCCCCAGCGAACTGCGGACGCCGGCCGTGCCGAGGGTGCGGCTGTCGCGCCCTAGAGGTTCATAGCGCGCGGCGCCGGCGCTGAGGGTCAGGCCCGGCGAGAGGCCGTAATCGACGGTGGCGACCAGGCGCAACGCCCCCACATCCTGACCGCCGATGGGATCGCCCACATCGAAGACGGTCAGCCCCTGTTGGACGGCGCTGAGCCGCACGACGAACCGGCCCGGTTCCAACTGACCCGAGCCGAAGTTGATGCGGCGCACGACCTCGCGAATCTGCCCCTGCGAGCCGTAGAAGACCAAGCGGATCGTGTTCAGGCCGAAGGCCAGGGGCACGTCCAGAAACTCGTAGCGCCCCTGGACCGGCGAGGTCTGGGCGCGTTGCAGCACCTCGTTGACATACAACTCCACCTCCTCTCCCAGGGCCAGTTCGCCGCGCAGATTGAGCGGGGTGGCGAGGTCGAGGTTTTCCAGCGGCGCCGACGAATAATAGACCCCGCGTCCGGCGACGCCGGAGACGCCGATGGGCATTGAGGGGGAGAAGACGTCGCCGATGCTGGCGCGTGTGCCGCCCAGCGGCCCCAGGGCGTGGCCGTAGGGATCCTTGCGCGTCAGGGCGACGCGCACGGCGTTGATCGCGCCCTCGTCGTCAGAACCGACGTAGCCTTCGAAGCCCGCATAGAGCAGGTCGCCGGCCGCGCGCACGTCGTAGCGCCTGGCGTTGTCGACGCCGTCGCGCGCGACCTGACCGCCGATATTGACGTCGAAGGCAGGCGGGCTGGCCAGACGATAAGGGGTGGATTGGCGGACCACATCGTCCTCGGCGTCTATGACACCGGCGGCCGCCTGGCGACGCGCGCGTTCCGCCCGCTGTTCGAACGGCAGGGCGCGCGTGGTGGTCACCATCAGCATCTGGGCGCTGGTGTCCGCCTTCAGCTTCACCGGCAGCAGCTGTTCGATCAGGTCGGTGCGAAGATAGAGGTCGTCGTCATAGATGGCCGCCTGGTCCGCCCCGAACCGGATCGTGCGTCCGGCGACCTTGGCTTCGCCCGTCGCCAGATCGACGGTGATGCGATTGGACGGATCCAGCACCCAGCCCTCGGCGCGGCGCTGGGCCGGGAAGACGCCGACGGCGAGGTCCAGCACGCGCGAGAATTCGCCCAGCGGTACAAAGACGCCTGCCCGCGAGGCGTAGACGTTCATGGACTCGGTCAGGGCGATGCCCCCGGCGTCCACCTCCATCCACAGCAGGTCGTCGGCGCTGAAGGGCTGGGGATCGGCGGCGATGACCAGATTGCGCACCAGGCTGTCCTGGGCCGTCGCGCTCCAGGCGATGCCCGACGTGGCCAACGCCATCAGAGCCGCGCCGGTGGAGCGCGCCACCGTCACGGAGCGATCAGGGTCGTGGTCGCCAGCACCTGGCCCTTTTCCGCGTCGTCGTCGCGATAGACGATGGTCAGGGTCTGGCCCGGCACCACGCCTTGCGGCAGGGCGGCGATCACCGTGCGGCGCGCGACCTCGGGATAGACGGCGACGCCGCGCACGGCGGTCAGGGGACGGCGTCCGGCGGAATCTTCGACGAAGATCTCCACGTCGCCATAGACCGAGTTGGCGCCGTTGCGCACCAGATCCAGCGACAGCAGGGTCTGGGCGCCGTCCTGGGTCAGGGAGACGCGGTCGATGCCGGCGCGCGCGTCCACGGCGCCGTCGCGGACGATGACCGGAATGCTGACACTGAACAGGGCCACGACCTGAAGCGTCACGTCGTCACCGCCGGCCGCGGCCTGATCGACGGTGAAGCCGGCGTTCTCGGGCGGAAGGGCGGTGACGGTCAGGTGACTGCGGTGCTCGCCGTCGCCGCCGGGGCGGGCGCGCACGCGGATGGCCTGGCTCTCGCGCGGCTGCAGGGTGATGCGGCGCGGGGTGTACTGCACGAGGTCGCGCGCCGAATCGAGCGTCGTCTCGGGATGGTCGGCGGCGGCCACGATCTGACCGTCCGCCGTCATCACCCGGTCGATCAGTTCGACGGAATAGGTTGCGGGCTGGTCGCCCTGATTGAAGACATAGACCGTGGCGCTGCGTTCGCCGGGGCCGAACACCACCCGCTTGGGCGATATGTTCAGGTCGGCCCCCACCTGCGCGAACACCGGATCGGCGATCGCGAGGAAGGCGACGGCGGGCAGCAGGTAACGAAACATCTTCACTCCGAGCCAATACAACGGCGACGCGAAGCGACGATGATCCTTCAAGCCTTCCGCTTCGTTAAGCGCGGTCCGCTCGGAGTTGTCGACCTGGAGCGGATACATGGCCTTAGTTGTAGGCGGCCGAGACGGTGAAGGTGCCAGTATAGGCGCCCGTCGTGGTGGTCGAACCGACGGGGACCGAGCCGCCAACGCTGAAGGCCAGAGAACCGGCCGAGCCCAGGGCGTTGGACAGGGTCTGGCTGGCGGCAGAGCCGGTCAGGCTGTTCGACGTCGTCACCGTCAGGGTGTCGGACCCGTTCGCCATCGAGAAGGTGGCGGGGATGGTGACCGAGACCGACTGGCCCCCTTCACCGGCGACAGAAAAGGCCGCGGCGGCAGGCGTATCGCCGGACGTCAGGCCAACCACGCCGCCGGTGACCGAACGCGCGCCGGCCGCGCTGACCACGACCGTGCCGGAGCCCGTGCCGGGACGCACCACTGTGCCGAACTTCAGATCGGCCGTCTTGGTGATGGTCAGGGGGCGGATCACGGTGATCGAACCCGACCCGGTGGCCGAGGATTGGGCCATGGCCGGAGCGGCGACGGCGGTCAGGACGAGGGCGGCGACGGCGATCAGCGTTTTCATCATCAGCTCCAACTGAGTGACGGCGCCGGCTGGGCGTCGTCGTTGGAGAGCCAAATCATCCCGAAACGCAGAGGAGTCCACAAGCCGAACGTGCAAAATGGCCTAAACATAACCAAAGTTATAGCCGGAGAGCGAATTCGTTAGCATGCTGCGTTTACCGGCCTGGGTTGTAAGGCAAACGCACTGTTAACCTCCTGGGCTGCAATCATGACCTGTGGCGTAGCAACTCAAAGGCATAGCTTGGAGGCGCGAAACGATGCGCTGGACCGTTCTTATCGTCGATGACCATCCCCTGATCGGCCAGGCGCTGGAGCTGTCGATCCGCGTCGCATATGCCCACCTGGACGTGGCGCGCGTGCTGTCGGCCAAGGAGGCCGAAGCCTGCGCCAAGACCCTGGGTGGTCGGATCAAGCTGGTGATGCTGGATCTGCTGTTGCCGGACGCCACGGGATTCGATGCGCTGCTCCGCCTGCAACTGCTGTTGCCCGATGCGGACTTCGTCATGGTGTCGGCGCGGGTTGACGCCCATTCGGTGGCGATGGCGCGGGCGTTCGGCGTGAAGGGCTATTTGTCCAAGGCGGCGCCGGTCGAGACCCTGGTCAACGGCGTGGGGGCCATCATGCGGGGCGAGCAGTTGTTCCCGACCGAAACCGCCGCCGATCCGGTCGCCATCGATTTCCATCGCCGCGTCGCCCGCCTGTCCGCCGCTCAGCTAAGGGTGCTGCGGGCGCTGGCCGAGGGCAAGCTGAACAAGGAGATCGCGGGCGACATGAACCTGACGGAGGGGACGGTGAAACAGCATGTCTCGGCCATCCTGAAGAAGCTGGAGGTCAATAACCGCAGCCAGGCGGTCCTTGCCTCCGCACCCTTCCTGCGCAATGCGGGCTGAGATTGGGCGTCAGGCGGCGTAGTATTTGCGGTAGGCCTGATAGTCGTAGCCGGCGTGGCCATAATCCTGTCTCGCCTGGACCCTGACATCCACCTGGGTCAGGGTGACGCCCAGGATGCGTGCGCCGGATTGGTTCAGGATGCGGACGGCGGCGGCGACCGCGCGGGCGGGCGTTGTGCGCCAGCGGGCCAGCAGCAGGACGCTGTCGGCCTTGCCCGCCAGGACGCGCGCGTCGGCCAGGACCAGCACCGGCGCTGTGTCGATGACGATCAGATCGAACGCCTGACGCAGCTCTGTCAGCAGGGCGTCCATGGGCGGGGCGGCGAAGAGATCGTCCGCCGACAGGCCGGCTCCCGACAGCGGCAGGACGTGTGCGCCTGATGCGGGGTCCAATACCAGAAGGTTTCGCCAGGACGCCGCGCCGTGCAGCGCCTCGGCCAGACCCGCATCGGGATCGAGACCCAGCATCCGCGTGACGCCGCGCCGACGCGGGTCGCCGTCGATCAGCAGAACCCGGCCGCCCGACCGGGCCGCGACGCGGGTCAGGCAGACGGCGGCGGTGGTCTTGCCCTCGCCGGGCAGGGCGGAGGTGACGGCGACGATGCGGCCGGCCGGCTCGCCCACGACGCTGACGATGGGGGTGATGGAGGTGCGCAGGGCGCGAAACGCCTCGGTGAAGACCGAAAGGGGCCTTTGCAGCACCAGGTCGATGGGATGCAGATCGCGGTCTTCCACTGCGGCGACGGACGAGGCCAGCGGGATCGCGCCGATGGGGGGCAGGCCCAGCTTGCGTTCGATGTCTTCGGGGCCGCCCAGGCCGGTCTGCATCGTATTGGCGACGGTGACGGCGAGCGCGCCTGCGCCGACGCCCAGCACCAGACCCAGCGCGAGGCTGAGCATCAGGTTCGGCGCGCTCTGCGAGGTCGGGGGCGTGGCGCGCGAGACGATGCGCGCGTCGGCCTGTTCGACGCCGGTCTGGGCGCTGGTTTCGCGATAGCGGTCCAGGAAGGCGCGGTAGATGGCGCGGGCGGCCTCGGCTTCTCCCTCCAGTTCGCGTAGGCGCACCGAGGCGGCGTTGTTGTCGGCCAAGGTCCCGCGTGCGGTGCTCAGGCTGGACTCGACCGAAGCCGTGCGCTGGCGGGCGACCTGGGCCTGGGCGTCCAGATTGGAGACGACGCGGCGGATCTCGGCCTGGATCTGGGCGTCGATGTCGGCCAGTTCCTGGCGGGCGCGGATCATGTCGGGGTGCAGGGAGCCGTAGCGGACGGACAGGTCGGCGACGCGGGTGCTGATCGCCGCACGTTGGGCGCGCAGGTTCTGGACCACGGGCGAGGTCAGGGCCTCGCCGACATCGTCGCCGTTCGATCCGGCGGCCATCTGGGACCGGGCGGTGCGCAGGCGCGCGTCCTGCTCGGCCTGTTGGGCGCGGGCGGTCGCCAGTTGCTGGTTATAGACCGAGATTTCCTGCTCGGTCAGGGTCGCGCCCTGGGCGCTGAGCAGGCCGTTGTCGATCCGGTAGGTGGAGACGGCGGCGTCGGCGGTCTCGACCTGTCGGCGCAAGTCTTCCAGCCGCTCGCCGAGGAAGGCGTTGGCCTGGCTGTTGGCGTCGAACTTGGCCGTCAGCTGGGACTGGAGGTAGCGTTCGGCGAAGGCGTTGGCGATGCGGGCCGCCTTGGTCGGGCTGTCGGAGGTGAAGCCGACCGCCATCGAATAGGTCAGGCCGACGCGGCGCACGGTCAGGCGGTGGCTGACGGCGTCGGTGACCTGCTGGCGTTCGATCTCGCGGTCGGGTAGCGCGGCGCGGCCGATCCGGTCCGTGAAGGCGGCGAGCGGGGACTTGCGTAGTCGGGCGTTGAACTCGGGATCCTGGGTCAGGTTCAGCGCGTCCACGACGCCGGCGGCGAGCTGGGGCGACTTCAGCACCTCGACCTCGGTGTCGACGATGGCGGCCTCGGCGTCGAGGGCGGACAGGACGGCGGGACCGGCGACGACCTGTTCCTTGCGGGTGTTGATCTGGAGATTGGTGGTGGCGGTATAGACCGGCGTCTGGCCCAGCATCAGGGCGAGGACGATCAGAGCGACGACCGCCGCTACCGCCATGAACAGGCCGGCGCGACGGCGGAATGCGACGACGTAGCGTTGGAGGTCGACGTCGTCGTCGGAAGGCATGGTCCCGAAAGCAGGGTCGTTCGTCTGTGTCATCGCGCCATCGAACGGTGATCGTCCGTGTCAGTGGTGCGGCGTCGCCTTCAGGTTGTCAATCTTCGCGCGGCTCAGAACTGGGCGGTGGAGCCCACGTAGAACCGCGTGTTTCGGTAACTGGGGCCTTGGGCGGCGCCGGACGAGGACTGGTCGAGCCAGGTCAGGCCAGCGGTGAAGCCGTAGCGGCGATTGACCCGGTAGGCCGCGCTGATCCCGGCGCCCAAGCGCGTGTCGGTTCGCGCCAGGCCGTTGTAGGCGTCGTCGGCATAGGTCGCTTGGGCCGTCAGGATCAGGTTGCGCAGCAGCTCGTGATTGACGGTGAGCGACAAGTCGGTGCGCAGGGCGCCGGCCGCGCCGATGACGCCCGTGTCCTCGACGGTTCGCGCCGCCGCCGCCGTGACGGTGGTCAGTTGGGTCGGGAACCAGGACAGTTTGGCCCGACCGCCGAAGCCATCAAGGTCGCCGAACGCGGCATCCTCGAAGTCCTGTCGGATATAGCCGGCGGCGATCTCGCCCCGGACCAAGGCGCCCAGTTCGAAATCCACGCCCGTCAGGGTCTGATAGCCCGATGAGGTCCGCAGAGGGCGTCCGGCCACTTGCTCGTAGTCGCGGTCGTCGCCAATGACCTGCAGGAAGATCGCCGTGGCGGGGGAAAGAGCATAGTCGGCGCGGCCGATCAGGGTGAAGACCGTGCGGTCGCGGTCGTCCTGTTCGACCAGGGCCCGGGTGTCGCTGAAGCCGTCGCGATAGTCGTAGCGGTGAACGGCGGCTCGCGCCGAGACGCGCAGGCGTCCCATTGCCCGTTCGGCGCCAAGATGGGCTGAGGCCAGGTTGAAGGCGACGGGCCGCTGGGTGATCGGATCGGCGCCGGCGGCGGTGCGCGCTTCGTGGGCCTTGGCGTAGTCGGCGCTGGCGACGATCTCGGCGCCGCGAACCACGTCCAGGCGGCCGGCGGCGCCCAGGCCCCAGTCGGTGGTGTTTTCGCTGTCGAAGTCGAGGTTACGATCGATGACGGCGCGGCCGTGGGCCTGAAGCGCATGGCGGGACCAGTTGGACCTGGCGACGATCTCGGGTCGGAGGCGGAAAGTCGTGGCGGCCTGGGGCGCGTCGTCACTGGCGAAAACATTGTCGTCTTGGACGACGTCGAGCTGAAGCCGTGGAAAGACGGTGAAGCCGCCGGTGCGGATGCCCAGGGCGTCATAGGCGGGTTGAGGGCGGTCGCGCACGGCGACGGCGCGGTCACGAGCGAACAGGTCCGCCGTGCGATCCTGGGCCGTGCGCAGGGACTGGGCCGAAGCCTCGGACCCGCCGAACAGGGCCAGTGCGGCGGCGGCCGGAAGGATGTCGCGTCGCATCGGCCCCCGCCTTTCGCTTCAACCGTTCTCGTACTGTCGCCACCAGGCGACGAATTTTTCCAGCCCAGCCTTCAGCGGCACCTTGGGCTGATAGCCGCAAAGGGCGTTCAGTTTGGAGATGTCGGCATAGGTGGCTGTCACGTCGCCCGGCTGCATCGGACGCATGACCTTCTTCCCCTCGACGCCCAGGGCGGCTTCCAGTGTTGAGATCATCTCCATTAGGCCGACCGGCTGGCTGTCGCCGATGTTGTAGACCTCATGCACGTTCTGAGCCGGCGGGCGGTCCAGAACGGCGACCACGCCGTCGACGATATCGTCGATATAGGTGAAGTCGCGCGCCATCCGGCCCTCGCCATAGACCTCGATGGGCTCGCCGCGCACGATCTTCTGGGTGAAGCTGAAATAGGCCATGTCGGGCCGGCCCCAGGGGCCATAGACGGTGAAGAAACGCAGGCCGGACTGGGGAAAGCCGTAAAGCTTGGCGTAGCTCTGGCTCATCAGTTCGCACGAGCGTTTGGTCGCGGCGTAGAGCGAAACGGGATTGACCGTCGGGTCATCCTCGCGAAAGCCCAACCCTTCCAGCGACCGGTCGCCATAGACCGAGCTGGACGAGGCATAGACCATGTGGGTCACGCCATTGTGCCGCGCGGCCTCCAGCATCGACAGGTGGCCGGCCAGGTTGGACCGCTCATAGGCGAAGGGATTCTCCAGCGAATACCGAACCCCCGCCTGGGCCGCGAGATGGACGATCCGCTTGACGCCGGCGTCCGCGACCAGTGCGCGCATCTGTTCGTGATCGGCGATGTCGGCGCGTACCATGCGAAAGCCGTCGCGCCCTTCCAGCCGGGCGGCGCGGGCCGCCTTCAGGCGCGGATCATAGTAGTCGTTGAAGACATCGACGCCGATCACCTGTTCGCCACGGTCCAGCAGGCGCTCGGCGACATGCATGCCGATGAAGCCGGCCGCACCGGTAACGAGGATCGGCGACCCCATCAGCCGCGCCCGATGCCCATGTAGCGGAACCCGCGGCTCTTCATGTCCTCGGGCCGATAGATGTTGCGCAGATCGACCAGGACCGGCTGCTTCATAAGAAGCTTGATGCGGTCCAGATCCAGGGCGCGGAACTGGTCCCATTCGGTGACCAGGACGACGGCGTCGGCGCCGACGACGGCATCATAGGCGCTGTCCTTCATCTCGACGTCGGGCAGCAGTTTGGCGGCCTCGTGCATGCCTTCGGGGTCGAAGGCCTGAACCTTGGCGCCGGCGGCGATCAGGGCGGGCACGATGTCCAGGCTGGGCGCGTCGCGCATGTCGTCTGTGTTCGGCTTGAACGTCAGGCCCAACAGGGCGACGGTCTTGCCCTGGACGCTGGTTCCCAGTGTCGTCGCGACACGGTCGGCCATGGCCTTCTTGCGCGCATCGTTGACCTCGACCGTGGCTTCGATCAGTCGGGTCGGGGCGCCGTACTGCTGGGCGGTGCGGACCAGGGCGATGGTGTCCTTGGGGAAGCACGAACCGCCGTAGCCGGGGCCGGCGTGCAGGAATTTGGAGCCGATCCGCTTGTCCAGGCCGATGCCGCGCGCGACCTGCTGCACGTCGGCGCCGACGGCTTCGCACAGGTCGGCCATCTCGTTGATGAAGGTGATCTTCATCGCCAGAAAGGCGTTGGCGGCGTATTTGATCAGCTCCGAGGTGCGTCGGCCGACGAACAGCAGCGGGCTCTCGTTCAGGTTCAGCGGACGATAGAGCTCGCTCATCACCTTCTGGGCGCGCGCGCCGGTGTCGCCTGCTATGTCGTCGATGCCGATGACGACGCGGTCGGGGCGTTTGAAGTCGCCGATGGCGGCGCCCTCACGCAGGAACTCTGGGTTGGAGACGACGGCGAAGTCGGCGCTCGGATTGGTCTTTCTGATGATGGCCTCGACCTCGTCGCCCGTGCCGACCGGGACGGTGGACTTGGTGACGATGACGGTGAAGCCCTCGATCAGGCCGGCGATCTCCTCGGCGGCGGCGTGGACATAGGAGAGGTCGGCGTGGCCGTCGCCGCGACGCGTCGGCGTGCCCACGGCGATGAAGACGGCGTCCGCTTTACGGATGGCATCGGCGCCGTCCAGGGTGAAGAACAGCCTCCCCTCTCGCACGTTGGCGGCGACCAGATCGTCCAGCCCCGGCTCGTAGATCGGGATCTCGCCCCGCTCCAGCCGTTCGATCTTGGACGGGTCCTTGTCGATGCAGGTGACGACATGGCCGAAGTCGGCGAAACAGGCGCCGGACACCAGGCCCACATAACCCGTCCCAATCATCGCTACGCGCATCGAAATCCCTCATCAGCGGCGAGCCGACCTTTAGCGGGGCGGTGCGCTTGGGGACAATGGCTTTTGGTTTCCAGGTGCAACGGGCCTGTGGCCGGCGCCTCGCGTCGCCGGCCACAGGCGCAGCGGCTCAGAGGACGCCGATCATCGAGGCGACCAGCGGGTGGCGGACGATGTCGCGCTCGGCCAGGCGGACCACGGCGATGTCCGGCACGGCCTCCAGGCGGGCGGACACGTCGGACAGGCCCGAGATGCCGGGCAACAGGTCGGACTGCTGTGGGTCGCCCGTGACCACCATGGTCGAATGCCAGCCCAGACGAGTCAGCAGCATCTTAAGCTGGACGTAGGTGCAGTTCTGCGCCTCGTCCACGACGATGAAGGCGTTGTTCAGTGTGCGGCCGCGCATATAGCCGATGGGGGCGATCTCGATCAGACCCTCGGCCATCAGAGCCTTGACCCGCTTCATCGACAGACGATCCGACAAGGCGTCGTAGAGCGGCCGCAGATAGGGGGCCAGCTTGTCCTCCATATCGCCCGGCAGGAAGCCGATCGATTCGCCGGCCTCGACGGCGGGGCGGCTGAGGACGATGCGGCCGACCTTGCCGGCCTCCAGCGCCTCGACGGCCTTGGCGACGGCGAGATAGGTCTTGCCGGTGCCTGCGGGGCCGAGCGCCATGACCAGGTTGTGGGCGTCGATGGCCTCCATCATTTCGATCTGGCCTTCCGACTTCGGCTTCAGGGTCTTGAGGTAGCCCTGTTCCCGGTCGTCGTTGGACGGGCTGGGCGACCAGCCCCCTGAACCTTCGCGATGGCGTTCATTATGCGGGGCATGAAGCCGGCGAACTTTCGACTCCTCCATGAAGTCACGCGAATCCAGGATTCCGTGTTCACGCGTTTGACGCTTGGTTGCAGCACGCTTGGTCATGGACGCCTCCAGGGCATGAAAAAAGGCGGACCCGAATGGGCGCCGCCTTGGATGGTCTTGGGGAGGAAAGGGTCACGGCCTGCGCAGCAGGCGCCCGGATCGACAGCAGGGCCGTCTGCAACGGGACAGGCCCGCCGCCGAACAACCGAACCAGGATCCCAACGCGCCACGCGAAAGCCCCGACAATGACCGGATCGGGCTTGATCCGGTTTCGGATCCGGGGCCGAAATGGCGACCCACGAATCGCATCAACAGAATGATGCTATCGTGGTTAGCGATCCGTTAAAGCCCTCATTTTTCAAAGATTAGGCAGTGTTCTGATGACCATTTACGCATTGGGCGACAGCAAACCTCAGCTTCCGCCTGAGGGCGAATACTGGGTGGCTCCAAGTGCGTCGGTGATAGGGAATGTGATTCTGCATCCCAACGCCAGCGTCTGGTTCGGCGCCGTGCTGCGCGGGGACAACGATCCCATCACAGTGGGTCCTGACAGCAACATCCAGGACGGCAGCGTCCTGCATACCGACATGGGATCGCCCCTGACGCTGGGGCGCGGCGTGACAGTGGGGCACAAGGCCATGCTGCACGGCTGCGAGGTCGGCGACTACAGCCTGATCGGCATCGGGGCGGTGGTGTTGAACGGGGTGAAAATCGGCAAGAACTGCATCATCGGCGCGAACGCCCTGATCACCGAGGGCAAGGTCATTCCCGACAACAGTCTGGTGGTGGGACAACCCGGCAAGGTGGTGCGTGAACGCGATCCGTCGCACATCGCCGTGCTGCAAATGTCGGCCGAACACTATGTGCAGAACTGGAAGCGGTTTGCGGCGGAGCTTCGGCCTCTATGATCGGCTGAGGACGGCCCGCGCCGCCGCCGCATCCGCGTCGATCTGGGCCTTCAGGGCTTCGAGGCCGTCGAAGGTTTCCTCGCCTCGCAGCCAGGCGACCAGTTCGGTGTCCAGCGTCTGGCCATAGAGGTCGCCGTCGAAGTCGAACAGCCAGACCTCCAGCAGCGGGGTCTCCAGCGCATACATGGGGCGCAAACCGAGGCTGGCGACGCCGTTTATGATGCGTCCGTCCGGCAGGCGGCTGCGGGTCGCATAGACGCCGTAGGCGGGGCGCATGTAGTCGTTCAAGGGTATGTTGGCGGTCGGCACGCCGATGGTGCGGCCGCGCTTGTCGCCGTGGATCACCTCGCCGCGAATGGCGAAGGGGCGGCCCAGGATGGCGGCGGCGCGGGCCATGTCGCCGGCCTTCAGGGCCTCTCGCACGGCGCTGGACGACAGTTTCAGGCCGTCGGCGTCGTCCAGGCGTTCGGCGACCGAGACGGTGAAGCCCAGCTGTTCGCCATAGGTACGCAAACCCTCGGGCGAGCCGGAGCGGCCCTTGCCGAAGGTGAAGTCGAAACCGACGGCGGCGTGGCGGATGCCCAGGCCTTCCGACAGCACCCGCTCGGCGAAGGCAGCGTCGGTCATGCCGGCCATCTCGGCGTCGAAGGGCAGAAGATACAGGATGTCCACGCCCAGCGGCGCCAGAGCCTCGGCCATCTGGTCGGCGGTCATCAGGCGAAAGGACGCGGCCTCGGGCTGAAACCAGCGGCGCGGATGGGGATCGAAGCTGACGACGCCCAGGGGCGCGCCCAGCCTTTCAGCGGCGTCACGCGCGCCGGCGATGACGGCCTGGTGGCCGCGATGCACGCCGTCGAAGGCGCCGACGGCGACCGCCGCGCCCTTCAAGGCCTCGGACAGGCCGCGCCAGTCGCGGACGATCTGCATCAACGCTGGGAGGGTTTGCGCCGGCGGGGAACGCGGACGACGGCGACGCCGTCCATGATCATGGTCTCGCCGACGAAGCCTTCGCAGCTGAGCTTGACCCGCGCGCTCTCGGGCTCGACCTCGATCACGGTGATCAGGATGCGAACGACGTCGTCGATGCGCACCGGCTGATGGAAGGCCAGGGTCTGGGAGATGTAGATCGACCCCGCGCCCGGCAGCATGGTGCCGACCACGGCAGAGCCGAACGAGGCGCTGAGCAGGCCGTGAGCGATCCGGCCGCGATAGGCGGTCTTGGCCGCGAAGGCCTCGTCCAGGTGGACGGGATTGAAGTCGTCGGACGCCTCGGCGAACAGCCGGATGCGGTCCTCCGTCGCGACCACGATTTTCTCGGCGGCCATGCCGACGTGAAGTTCGTCCAGGATGTAACCACCGGACGGATGCTGTTGAACCAATTCGACCATGGATGAGGCTTTAGCGGCGGTGCGACAAAATGGCGAGCCTTACCAGGCGAGTTCGAGCGCGGCGTATCGCGCATAGGTCGTTTCCGCCTTCAGCAGGACGGCGGCGCGGGCGGGATCCAGGGTTCCGTCCTCGCCCTTGGCCTGGTCGCCGTGGATCCCCTGGGCGATGAACAGGCAGTCCAGCGCCTGGGCGTTGGCGCCCATGACGTCGGTGACGACGCCGTCGCCGATGCACAGGACGCGTGAGCGATCGACGGCGCGGCCCAGCAGGGTTTGCGCCTCATGAAGGGCCAGGTCGTAGATCGGGGCGAAGGGCTTGCCCGCCATGACGACGCGACCGCCCAGGGATTCATAGAGATCGGCCAGCGATCCGCCGCAGTAGATCAACTGGTCGCCACGCTGAACCACGCGGTCGGGGTTGGCGCAGATCAGTTCGATGTCACGCGCCGCGCCGACGGCGAACCGATCGCGATAGTCCTCGGGCGTATCGACCGTGTCGTCGAAGGGGCCGGTGACGGAGATGAAGGCGGCGTCTTCAGCGCTGGCGGCGCGTTCCAGGTCCAGGCCGGCGTAGAGGGGGGCGTCGCGTTCGGGACCGACAATCCAGGCCGGGCCGGGCGCGCGCTTGGCCAGTTCGGCTCGGGTCGCGTCGCCGGAAGTGACGAAGGCCTTCCACGCCTCGCGCGGCACGCCCAGGCCGTCGATCTGGGCGATCACGTCCGAGGCCGGGCGGGGCGAGTTGGAGATCAGCACGACATGGCCGCCCTCGCGGTTGAACCGCGTCAGCGCCTCGCACGGCGCCGCCCAGCTTTCGCGCCCGTTATGGATCACGCCCCAAACGTCGCAGAGCAGGATGTCGTAGTCGCCGGCGACGGCGCCGAGGTGGGGCAGGGCGTGGGGGAGGGTCATGAGGTGTTGGTAGCGGTTTGGGCCTCAACGCGAAAGTCTCCTCCCCACTTGTGGGGAGGGGGACCACGAAGTGGTGGAGGGGCTTTTGAAGTCCCACTGACGCCTGTGATGCGTCGCAGAACCCCTCCGTCACGGCGCGAAGGCGCGCCGCGCCACCTCCCCGCGAAGCGGGGAGGTGACAGTTAGAAGGGTCAGCTAATACCGACGGCGCTGTTCGGCGCTGCGCAGGGTGGAGCGCAGGAACTCGGCCGGGGGGTCGGTTTCGGCCAGGACCTGTTCCTTGATGGCGCGGGGTTCGCCGAACAGGTGGCCCTGGCCCATGGCGACGTCCAGTTCGAGGATGTCGACGACCTGGCGTTCGTTCTCGACCTTTTCGGCGATGACCTCGACGCCGTAGCGACGGGTCAGGGCGGCGAAGTCGGCGGCCTGGATGTCGGGCATGGAGCGCAGGGGCGCGCCGCCGTCCAGGTCCAGCAGTTGTTCGATCATCAGGTCGGCAGAGACCTTGATGAACTTGACGTCCGAACGCTGAAGGTCGGCGAAATCGAGATCAAGCGTCTGGACCTTGTCCAGCGAGAAGCGGAAGCCGAGGTCGGCCAGCTTGGCCATGTTGCGGGCCTCGATGGCGCCGCGGGCGTCGAAGGTGGCCTGGCCCAGTTCGAAGATCAGGGCCTGGTTCAGGTCGCGGTTCTCGGACAGGAAATCCAGGAACTGCGGGAAGAAGGTGTCGTCGCCCAGCGAGGTCAGGGCCACGTTGCAGAAGACGCCGACCTTGCGGTCCTGGCGCGCCAGCCGTCGCACGATCTGGGCGCAGCGGAACAGCAGCAGATTGTCGATGGCCGGCACCAGGCCCTCGCCCTCGGCCATGGACAGGTATTCCGCCGGCATCATGACGCGGTCGGTCGAGTCCCGCAGGCGGGTGAAGCTCTCGTAGAAGATGGTCCGGCGCTGGGGCAGGGAGACGACCGGCTGGAGATACAGGTCGACGCGGCCCTCGCTGAGCGCCTCGTGGATCGTGCGCAGCAGGACGTTGGACTGGGCCATGCGACGGCCCTCGAAGGTTTCGACGCCGATGTGGGGCGCGGCCGACAGGCGTTCGTCGATGCTCTCGCTCATCTGCTGGACCAGGGATTCCAGCATGCGGACCTCGCCGGTCAGGGCATCGGTGTCGGACAGGACGCCGCTTTCGATGGCATGGGCCAGTTCGGTCAGGGCGCCTTGCGTCGACTCCATCGCATCGGCCAGCAGCCGGTGGGCCTCTCGAACCTGACCGATTTCCTTTTTCAGGACGCGGCGCTCGGCGATGCCGGTGACGATGCCGTGAAAGGCGCCCAGCAGACCCAGCGCGCCCAGCGTTCCGGCCACGCCTGCCCCGATCCCCAGACCGGCGCGCCACAGGAAGGCGCCCACGGTCATGCCGAGGAACAGATAGGCGAAATACAGAAAGCCCGTTGTTACGTTGCGCATCGGCTGGCGGCGGCCACTCCCGGATGGAATCGCCCGAGTATCAGGCTATCAATGTCATTCGGCTAGAGCGGGACGATAAATATCCCCGCCAGAATCACGGGAAACGCAATGGAACTGTTCGATCTGACCGGCAAGGTCGCAATCATCACCGGATCGTCGCGCGGAATTGGCAAGGCCATCGCCGAACGGCTGGCCGAACACGGCGCCAAGGTCGTCATCTCGTCGCGCAAGGCCGGGCCGTGCGACGAGGTCGCCGCAGAGATCAACGGCAAGTACGGCGAGGGGCGGGCCATCGCGGTTCCGGCCAACATCGCTTCCAAAGAGGATTTGCAGCGTCTGGTGGACGAGACCAACGCCGCCTTCGGCAAGGTCGATATCCTGGTCTGCAACGCCGCGACCAATCCCTATGCCGGGCCGATGGCAGGCATCGCCGACGATCAGTTCGAGAAGATCCTGCAGAATAACGTCATCTCGAACCATTGGCTGATCCAGATGGTCGCGCCGCAGATGGTGGAGCGCAAGGACGGGGCGATCCTGGTCATCTCGTCCATCGGCGGCCTGCGCGGCAATGCGCTGATCGGCGCCTACAATATTTCCAAGGCGGCGGACATGCAGCTGGTGCGGAACCTGGCGGTGGAGTGGGGGCCGTCGAACGTGCGGGTCAACTGCATCGCGCCGGGCCTGGTTCAGACGGACTTCGCCAAATATCTGTGGGAGAATCCCGAGCTGCTGAAGACGGTCACCGAGCCCGCGCCGCTGAAAAGGATTGGCCAGCCGGATGAAATCGCGGGCACGGCGGTCTATCTGTGCAGCCCTGCCTCGGCCTATGTGACCGGACAGACCCTTGTGGTGGACGGTGGATTGACGATTGCCTGGTGAGCGCAACGACTGGAAGCAGGATCTAGTTTGGCGCCTGGAGGCCTTCGGCTTCGAGGCGTTGTTCGGGTTTCTGCGCCTGCTGGGCGTCGAGCGGGCGTCGGGGCTGGGCGGCTGGCTGCTGCGCACCCTGGGGCCGTTGACCGGCACGCAGAAGACGGTGATGCGCAATCTGCGGATCGCGTTTCCCGACATGGACGCCACTGAGCGCGAGGCGCTCGCGCTGGCTCAGTGGGACCAGACGGGCCGGACCTTCGCCGAACTGGCGGTCATGGACCATCTGACGCCCGAGGGCGGACGTGTCGAGGTGGTCGGGATGGAGCGGCTGCACGCCCTGCGCGACAGCGGCCGGCCGGCAGTGCTGATCTCGGGCCATCTGGCCAACTTCGAGGTGATGGCGGCGGTGATCATGGCCTCGGGCGTGCCGTGCCAGGTGACCTACCGCGCCGCGAACAATCCGTATGTGGACGCCCTGATCCGCCAGAGCCGCGAGCGATACGGCATCCGCCTGTTCGCACCCAAGGGCGACGGGACGCGCGAGCTGATGGCGGGGATGAAGCGCGGCGATTCCATCGCCCTGCTGGTCGATCAGAAATACAATCAGGGGCCGGAGGTCGAGTTCTTCGGTCAGCCGGTAAACGCCTCGCCGGGGGCGGCGCGGCTGGCGCTGAAGTTTGACACGGTCATGCTGCCACTATCGGTGGTGCGGCTGCCGGGCGTCCGGTTCCGGGTGACGGCGCATGAGCCGATCGTCGTCAGCCAAAGCGAGGACAAGGCGGCCGATACCCTGGCGGGAATTCAGGCCGCCAATCGCTTCGTCGAGGAGCGGGTGAGGGAGCATCCCGTGGACTGGTTCTGGGTCCACAAGCGTTGGCCGGACAAGGTCTATGCAGCGTTGGAGCGTCCAGCCTCGGACGAGCGGCGGAAGGGACCGGCGTAGTCCGGCGCCTGGCGACGTCGGCGGCAGGGACCGTTGTAGTCGTCGGCCTTGATGAAGGCGCGGGGCCGCATGATGACGGCGTTGATCCGGTCCAGCACGGCCTTGGCTGTGATGGGTTTGACGATGAACTCGGTCACCCCGGCGTCGCGGGCCTCGTAGACGCGGCTGCGCTCGGAATGGCCGGTCATCATGATAATCGGCAGAAAGGTGTTGGGGCTGTCGGGGCTGGTGCGGACCAGGCGGGTGAACTCGACGCCGTCCAGCGGGAACATGTTGAAATCGACGATGGCCAGGTCGATGGCGTGGCGACGCAGCAGATCGAAGGCGGTCGCGCCCTCGGCCGCCTCATGGACGTTGCGGATATCGGCCGAGTGCAGCACGGCGGCGGCGATGGCGCGCATGTTCTGATTGTCGTCCACGAGCAGGACGTTCAGCGACTTGAGAGAAAACATCGGACCCCGGCAGGTAGATCGCCGAAGCTAAGGGGATGTGCGTAGTCCCGCAAGCGGAGCCATTGATCAGGCGAGCGTTTCCGGCGCGCGGGCGCCGACCATCAGCGATGGGTCCAGATTGCGGTCGCGCCATTTCATGCGCCAGCACAGGTGCGGACCGGTGGCGCGGCCGGTCATGCCGACGCGGCCCAGCGGATCGCCGCGCCGTACGCGCTGGCCTTGTTCCACATCCAGCCGCGACTGGTGCAGGTAGCAGGTGATCAGGCCCTGACCGTGGTCGATCAGGGTCAGGCCGCCCTCGAAATGCATGTCGGGTCGCACGAAGGCGATGCGGCCGTCGGCGGGGGCGCGGATCACGCTGCCCTGGGGTGCGGCGAGATCGATGCCGTAGTGGGGCCGGGCGGGCGTGCCGTTCAGGATGCGCTGGGCGCCCCAGGCGCTGGAGACGCGGTAGCTCTCCAGCGGCCAGATGAAGCCGGACTTGAATTCGTCGGCGTCGATGCGGCTGGCGAACCCTTCGGTCTTCAGCGCGATCTCCTGCTGGATGCGGGCCAGCAGGGCAGAGTCGCTGGGTTCGACGGTCGAGGGCGGCAGGCCGTTCACGCTGGTCGAGGGGAAGGCGTAGGGGGCGATGTCGAGGGTGCGTCGGGCCGAGCGATCGCCGGCGCGGGCCTCGATCTGGACGCTGGCGGCGGCGTCGCGGTCGAAGCCGATCACGAAGAGGCCGGCGGCCGAGGCGGTGGCCAGGGCCTCGCCATCGACGAAGATCAGGGCGCGCGGCGCGGTGCGACCGAAGGCGTAGCCGCCCTGACGCCAGGCGCCGTTCAGAGCCAGCGGCAGGGCGTTGTGGTCCTGTTCCCGAAGGTTTTGGGCCGCGAGCGGCGTGGCGATCAGGCTGGCGCCTGCGCCGGTCAGCAGGGCGCGGCGCGACGGGATCATGTCGCGGCTTGCTGGGCCGCGATGAATTCGGCGGGCCCGAAATAGGGCTGCTGGCGGGTCGGGCTCCAGTAGCGGAGGATTTCCAGCGGGATCGCCTTGTCCGTCACGGCGCAGCGCACGAAGCGGCCGGGCTTCAGCACCGCGAACTCGCCGTCGCCATAGTGAAGAACGGCCTGGTCTGCTGCGGTCATATCCATGATCGATAGATAGCGGGCGTCCGACGGGGCGAAAAGGGGGTCAGGCTGACGCTACCGCATCCGTGATCGGTCCGTCGGCGGCGGCTGGACCAGTCGCGCCGGCCAGGGGCGGCTTGGGCTTGCCGCCCATCCGGTCGGTGAACAGGAAGACGAACGGGTTCAACGAGATCGACAGCAGGGCGGCGGCCAGAATCAGGTCGTGGGTCTCGCGGCTCATGGCGCCCAGGGACACGCCCAGGGCGGCCAGGATGAAGGAGAATTCGCCGATCTGGGCGAGGGACGCCGCGACGGTGAAGCCGGTGGGGCGGTCCAGCTTGAAGGTCTTGGTGATGACCAGGGCCGCGACCGACTTGCCGACGATGACGATGCCCAGCACGCCCAGGACCGCCCAGGGCTGGCGCACCACGATCATCGGGTCGAACAGCATGCCGACGGAAACGAAGAACAGCACGGCGAAGGCGTCGCGCAGCGGCAGCGACCGCTCGGCCGCATTGTGACCCAGGGGCGAGGCGTTCATCACCAGACCGGCCAGGAAGGCGCCCAGGGCGAACGAGTGGAACAGGAAATAGGCCAGCCAGGCGATGCCCAGGGCGATGGCCAGAACGCCCAGGGTGAAGAGCTCGCGCGACTTGGTGTGGGCGATGCGGATCAGCAGCCAGGGAATGACCTTGCCGCCGACGACCAGCATGCCGACGACGAAGAGGACCACCTTGAGCAGGGTCAGGCCCACATTGGTTCCAAGCACGGCGAGGTCCGTCTGGGTTCCGGCCGGGCCCAGGATCATCGGCAGCATCACCAGGGCGATGACGATGACCAGATCCTCCACGATCAGCCAGCCGACGGCGATGCGCCCGATCTCGCCCTTGACCTGTTTGCGTTCCTCCAGCGCCCGCAGCAGGACGACGGTGGAGGCGACCGACAGGGCGAAACCCATCAGCAGGGCCTCGACATCGCCCTGGCCCAGGACGAACCGGCCGAGACCCCAACCCAGCACGGTGGCGACGGCGATCTGGACCAGGGCGCCGGGGATGGCGACCTTGCGGACCTGCATCAGGTCCTTGGGCGAGAAGTGCAGGCCGACGCCGAACATCAGCAGGATGACGCCGATCTCGGCCAGTTGCGGCGCCAGTTCTGTGTCGGCGACGAAGCCGCCCGTATAGGGACCGACGACGACGCCCGCGACCAGGTAGCCGACCAGGGGCGACAGTTTCAGCCGATGCGCCAGCATGCCGAACACGAAGGCGAGGACGAAGCCCCCGACCAGGGTGAGGATCAGGCTGTCGGCATGCGGCATCAGGGCTCCTGTCGCGGGCGAGGGTGTGATTTTGGCTAGGCTTTGCAGTTGGGGCGCGAAGGGCGGTTTGACAAGATGACGCAGTGTCGCGCGGGACGGAAAACGGCTTTGTCTTCGCGCTTTCGCTGCGAAGTTATTGGAGGGCTGGGCGGAGCGCCGGGCCTTCGCCCGGAGTTCTGTTGTGTTGTTACCGTTTCGACGAAGGGTGTGACGCTCCGCGCGGTTGGTTGGCCTTCAAGCTCGGGGCGTCGAGCGGTGGCGGTCTTATCGCCTAACCCCATAAGCCTGCGACGGGTCGGCGGGGTCTGCGAAACCCCGTCCCGAGTGCGATCGAGTATCCCCCTCGACCCTCCGACGGCGCACCATGTGTCGCCACCGGCGCGAGCCGTTTCAGACCCGCTCCCATTCCATCCGCTCCCGCCGCCGCAAGGTCGCAGGCCAAGCGAGCCCTCCATGCGACGGGACGGGTGTATTATGGGGCGGTTTGACCCCGTGGGCAGGAGATCGGGGACATAAATCGGCAAGCGGTTGGATTCGCTAGGAATGAACCAGCGGCATTGTGATGGCTGGGGCGCGTTTCTCCCTCCCCTTCATGGGGAGGGGCGACGTAGCGCAGCGCAGCCGGGGTGGGGTCGTGTGAGGCGTAGCGCCCGTCCTTACGGCCCCACCCGGATCGCTGCGCGATCGTCCCTCCCCATGAAGGGGAGGGAGAGGCGCCCGTGGGACTTCAAGAGCTCCTCCACCGCTACGCGGTCCCCCTCCCCACAAGTGGGGAAGAGACGATGATGCGCGTCCATCTCCCCTCGGGGAGAAGGCGGGGCCGGAGGCCTTGGATGAGTGGTTTCTCTCCGCCTCGGGACGGTGAGGGTGAGACTGCGGACACAGCCCCCTCATCCGTCTCGCTGCGCGAGCCACCTTCTCCCCCGAGGGGAGAAGGGTTCGTTACGCGTGGGTTTCGTCCCAGTATTTGACCGCTTCGGCGTCGCGGGCCGAGAGGTCGGGATAGGCGGGGTCGGAGCCGACATCGGGGACGCGGCGCCAAGAGCGGGCGCATTTGGGTTGGTCGAGGAGCGGAACGATACGAACGTGGGCAATCGAGGAGTGGTGGTCGTGGATCAAGCCGCGAGCATGTTCATCAGTGCGTTGCTGAAGTTGCTCATCAGTTTCGACCGGGATGTCCAGACTTGAGACTGCCGCTTCGCGCTCGAACTTGGCCAAGCTGGTTCGAAACACTTCCGCCGCATCGAGGCCTTTGAAAGCTTCACGATGGTCGTCAGAGGTGGTGACTTCAACGGAGGCGTCGAGCGCACCTCCAATCTCCCGATTGGTTCGGGCGCTTTCCAGCGCTGTATTAACGCAGTCGATGACCTCAAAGACTTTCGCCCACCGCGCGGCCTCGGCCGGGTTGTTCCATTCCGCCGGCGTCTCCGGGATCACCCGCGCGCAGTTGGTGCCTGCATCCGGGAACCGCGTCGTCCAGGCCTCTTCCATCGTGAAGGGGGTCAGGGGGGCCAGCCAGGCGGTCAGGCGGGAGAAGACCTCGTCCATCACGGTGCGGGCGGCGCGACGGCGCAGGCTGTCGGGACGGTCGCAGTAGAGGGCGTCCTTCCTGATGTCGAAATAGAGGGCCGACAGGTCGTTGGAGCAGAACTCCAGCACCGGGCGGACGACGTCCTGGAAGCGGTATTCGGTGTAGGCGGTGCGGACCTGGGCGTCGAGTTCGTGCAGGCGGTGCAGGATGAAGCGCTCCAGCGGCGGCATCTGGTCCAGCGGCAGGCGTTCGGCCTCGTCGAAATCGGCCAGGGCGCCCAGCAGATAGCGGACGGTGTTCCGAAGCTTGCGATAGGCGTCGACCGTGGTCTGGAGGATCTGTTTGCCGATCCGCTGGTCCTCGGAATAGTCGACCAGCGACACCCACAGACGCAGGATGTCGGCGCCGCTTTCCTTGATGATGGTCAGGGGATCGGTGGTGTTGCCCTTGGACTTGGACATCTTCTCCCCCTTCTCATCGAGGGTGAAGCCGTGCGTCAGAACCGCCTTGAACGGGGCGCGGCCGCGGGTGCCGCAGCCTTCCAGCAGGGAGGACTGGAACCAGCCGCGGTGCTGGTCGGAGCCTTCCAGATAGAGGTCGGCGGGCCAGTGGGCCGGCCGGTCGCCGGCGTAGCCGTGCTCGGGCGTGCGCGGGTCGAGGGTGAAGGCGTGGGTCGAGCCGGAATCGAACCAGACGTCCAGGATGTCCTCGACCTTTTCGTAGCGGGCCGGGTCGTGAGCGCCTAGGAAGTCGGCGTCGGGCGCGGTGAACCAGATGTCGGCGCCGTGCTCGGCGACGGCCGACACGATGCGGGCGTCGACCTCGGCGTCATGCAGAGGCTGGCCGGTCTGTTTGTCGATGAACATGGCCAGCGGCGTGCCCCAGGCGCGCTGGCGGCTGACCAGCCAGTCGGGGCGGCCCTCGACCATCGATCGGATGCGGTTCTTGCCGGCGGCGGGGTGGAAGGCGGTGTCGTCGATGGCCTTCAACCCCGTCTCGCGCAGGGTGTCGCCGGACTGCTGACCTTCAGTCTTCAGGGGCTCGTCCATGCGGATGAACCACTGGGGGGTGTTGCGGAAGATGATCGGGGCCTTGGAGCGCCACGAGTGGGGATAGGAGTGCTCCATCCGGCCGCGCGCCAGCAGGTTGCCGGCCTCGATCAGCTTTTCCATCACCGCGCCGTTGGCGGGGCCGAACTTGCCGGTCTTCTTGCCTTCGGTCTCCAGCACCTTGAGGCCCGCGAACAGGGGGACGCCAGGGTAGTAGGCGCCGTCGGGATCGACGGTGTCCGGCACCTCGTGATGACCGTGGGCCTTCCAGACCTCGAAGTCGTCGGCGCCGTGGCCCGGCGCGGTGTGGACGAAGCCCGTGCCCGCGTCGTCGGTGACGTGGTCGCCGGCCAGCAGCGGCACGGAGAAGCCGTAGCCGCTGTCGAGGGCCGCCAGCGGGTGGGCGGTCTCCAGGCCAGACGGATTGATGTCGTAGACGCGGGTCCAGGCGGCGATCTTGGCGGCCCTGAACACGTCCTCGGCCAGCTTGTCGGCCAGGATCAGGCGGTCGCCCGGCTTGGCCCAGGGCGCGAACTCAAGACCCTCTTCCATGGCCGTGACCTCATAGAGGCCATAGGCGATCTCGGGGCCGTAAGAGATGGCGCGGTTGGCCGGGATGGTCCAGGGCGTGGTGGTCCAGATGACGATGGACGGGGTGCTGGAGCGGAAGGCCAGGAGGTCGTCAGGATGGTCGTCGGACATGGCCGTGACCGGGAACTTGACCCAGATCGTCGGGCTGACGTGGTCGTGGTATTCGATCTCGGCGTCGGCCAGGGCGGTGCGCTCGACCGGCGACCACATGACGGGTTTGGACCCGCGATACAGTTGGCCCGTGTTCTTGAACTTGTGGAATTCGGCGACGATGGCCGCCTCGGACGTGAAATCCATGGTGGCGTAGCGGTTGGCGAAGTCGCCGGTGATGCCCAGGCGTTTGAACTGGTCGCGTTGCAGGTCAATGTATTTGCCGGCGTATTCGCGGCAGGCGGCGCGGAACTCGTCCTTGGAGACCTCGTCCTTGCGGCGGCCCTTGGCGCGGAACTGTTCCTCGATCTTCCACTCGATCGGCAGGCCGTGGCAGTCCCAGCCGGGGACGTAGTCGACGTCATAGCCCAGCAGGAAGCGGCTGCGGACGACGAAATCCTTCAGCGTCTTGTTCAGCGCGTGGCCGATGTGGATGTCGCCGTTGGCGTAGGGCGGGCCGTCGTGCAGGACATAGAGGGGGGCGTTCTGCTTCTGCCGCTCGGCGCGCAGGGTTCCGTACAGGTCGCCCCACTGTTCCAGGATGATCGGCTCCTTCTGGGGCAGGCCGCCGCGCATGGGGAAGGGCGTCTCGGGCAGGAAGACGGTGTCGCGATAGTCGCGGGCGGTGGATTCAGTGGTGTTTTCGGGGGCGTCGGCCATGGGTCGTCTCGGAGTCTTTTAGAGTTACGTTCGCTGTTCTTCGCCCTATCGCGCTTCGCGCTGCTTGAGGGCTGTCGATCCCGGCGTGCACGGGGCCAGAAGGCCCAGAGTTGCTACGCCGGGCGGCTAATCGAAATCAGGCGAATGGAGACGCGGACGGTCATTATGCGGGCGGTCTAGCAGACGGATGCGGCATTGCGCCATCCCGAAGGATGCGGCGCATCAACGGAAACGAAAGGCTTTTGTCGTTTTGGTGAATGCAGGATCGGCCGGCGTCTTGTCTGGTCGACACGAAATCTACGTTTGGGAGTTCCCGCCGATGCGGCTGCGGATCACGAAATGGATGCTGGGCCTGGCGGCCGGCCTCGCCGTCTCGGCGGGCGCCGGCGCGGCCCTGGCGCAATGCACGTCCGGCTGCGAGCCGCCGCCCTGCACATCGTGCGAGCCGCCGCCTCCGCCCGAGCCGCCGCCCTGCAACGGCGGTGGAAACTGCGGTCCTGGCGGCGGCGGTGGCGGCGGAAACTGGAACGGCAACATCAATACCAACGTCAATGTGAACGTGAACCTGGGCGCAAACGCCAATGCGAACGCGGGCGCCAACGCCAACTCGGGCGCGCGGTCGTTTCTGAACGCGCGGGCCGGCGGCTTCTCGGGCAGCTATGGCAGGGGCGGCGGCGCGGCCTATGTCAGCGTCGATCAGCCCTATCCGACCACGATCCAGGGCCTGGCCGTCGAGGGCATGGTCGCCCAGACCATCCGCACCCCCTACAGCGCCTTCCGCAGCATGATGAAGCGGGTCGTCATCCAGGCCGTCTGCATCGACGACCGCCAGGTGCCGCACCCGGCATCCCAGGTGCGGCCGGATCGCGAGATCGCGGACGGGTTCGACGGCGAGCTTTATCGCTGCCTGTCGGGCACCTGGCTGCAGGCGACCATCGCGGACTATAACGGCGACATCAGCTTCGATCACGGCACGACCCTGACCTGCCGCAAGCACGAGGCGCTATGGTACGGGCCGGAGGGCAGGCTGGAATGCCGTCCCGAGAAGCCCGAGCGCGACTGCAACGAGCGGTCGCTGCTGCGTCGCTACGGCGCCGGGGTGAAGATCCTGACGATGTATCGCGAAGAAGAGTACACCGAATACCGCGAGGAACAGGTCGAGAGCGCGACCGTGCTGACCGGGGTGATCACCCTGGACGGCGGCGTCGGCGGCCGGGTGTTCTGAACGGGAGCCGAACAGGTCCATTCAGCCGCCGATCAGGCGGGACGTGAGATAACAAGACCGTCGGCTCTCCGTCGACGATCCTGATGACTGGCCCCGGTTCGCAAGAACCGGGGCCTTTTTCTTGGGCGCTTACTGAGCCGGAGCTTGGGCAGTGACGGTGGCGCGCCAGGCGGCGTCGGGCTTCAGATACTGGCGGGCCAGGGCCTGAAGATCGGCGGCGGTGACGGCTTCCAGCGTGGCGACCTGATTGCGCGTCTGGTCCAGCGTGGCCGGGTTGGATTGGGCCTCGGCCAGCTGGGTCATCCAGTAGCCGTTGTCGGCCATGCTGCGGCGCAGACGTTCGACGGCCGGGCGGCGGGCGCGGTTCAGTTCGTCGTCGCTGACCGGGTTGTCACGCAGATCGGCGGCGATGGCGTCCACTGTCTCGAACAGTTTCGGCAGGGCGGCCAGCGGGGTTTCCGCCGTCACCGAGATGAAGCCGTAGCCGGGATAGACGTCCGAGGCGCTGGAGCCGGCGCTGGGCGAATAGGCCAGGCCCTGTTTCTCGCGAATCTCGTCGTTCAGGCGCAGTTGCAGCACGTCCGACAGGATCGACAGCTGACGCGCGGTCTTGCGATCGGCGATCTGGTCGGTCGTCGGCCAGGCCACGAAGCCCAGCGCCTGTTCGGTCGGGCCTGTATGATGCAACTGGACTGGCGTGGCGACGGGTGCGGGGAACTTGCGCTCGGTCGAGCCGGCAGGCGGGGTCGGTTCGGCGCCGCGCGAGGGCAGGGCGCCGAAGGTCGAGCCGACGGCGGCGATCACGGCGTCGATGTCCACGTCGCCGACGACGGTGATCTCGACCGGACCCTGGGCCAGGGCCGAGCGGACGCCGTTTCGCACGTCGTCGATCTGGATCGCGGCGATCTGTTCCGCCGTCGGGGTCATCTCGCGCGCATCGCCGTCAGCCAGAAGGCCCGAGGCGTCACGCTGGAACACGCCGCGGGGCGTGGCGCCCAGCTGGGCCAGAATCTGCGGGAACATGGCCTTGGTCTGTTCGAACGGCGCGGCGCGAAGGCCGGGATCGGTCAGGTAGGCGGCCAGAACCTGAAGCTCCAACTGCAGATCGGCAGGCTTGGTCGCGCCCGAGAAGACATAGGCGTCTCCGGCCTGGTTGACCGAGGCGCTGTAGGTGCGGCCGCTGAGGACGCGGTTGATCTCGTCCAGGCTGAGCTTGCCCAGGCCGCCGGGCGTCAGGACTGTGCTGGCCATCGACAAGGGCGACAGGGTGTCTGCAGGCAGACCCAGTTCGCCGATGCCGGTTCGGGCGCTGACCAGGATCTGTTCGGCGCGGAAGTCCGTCTTCTTGATGTTCAGCAGCGTGCCGTTCGGGAAGCGGACCAGGGTGGCGCCCAGGTCGGCGACCTCGGTGCGCGAGGCCGGGACCGCGGGAGCGCCGAAGTTGTCATAGGGCCATTTCAGCTCGGCCTCGACGGCGCGGGCTTGGATCAGGGTGTTGCGCGAGGCCTTCAGTGCGGCGGTGACGGCCGCTTCGCCGCCCTCGACCGGGACGGGTGAGCTGAACAGCACCAGCGGCCCCTGGCCTTCGAACACGGCCTTGGCCGCCTGGTTGACCTGATCGACGGTCAGACCTTCGACCGCCCTGTTGAAGAGGTCGAGATTGGTCTGGGGCGCGCTGAAGACCTGGTCGTCGTTGACGGCGCCCAGCAGGCCGGTGGCCAGGGCGGGGGTCGAACGGGTCGCGGCCGAGGCCACGGCGTTCTGAAGCGCGGTGCGGGTGTTGACGATCTCGCGCTGAAGCTCGGCGTCGGTCACGCCGTATTCGGCCAGACGACGGCTTTCCTGTTCGACGGTCTCAAGGGCGCGCTGCCAGCCGCCGGGATTGAAGGCGACCGACAGGGTGCCGGCGTCCAGGCTGTCGAACAGCGACTGATAGCCGGCGCCGGCGCCGATGAAGGGCGGGTTGTCGGCGCGGGCGATCTCGCCCAGGCGCCGGTTCAGCACGGACAGGCCCAGGCCGCGACGGATGTCGGCGGCGCGTTCGGCGGCGGTGTCGGGTTCCAGGTCGGGGTTCTTGATCCAGTTGATCTGGATCGAGGACTGGATGCCGGGCTCGACCAGGATGCTGGTCGTGGGCTCACGCGGGGCAACCGTTCCCAGGTCGGGCTCGGGACCGTCGGCAGCCGTGGGTTTCCAGTCGGCGAAGGCCGCACGGACCTTGGCCTCCATCGCGTCCACGTCGAAGTCGCCCACGGCGATGAAGGTGGCGCGCGACGGGCGATAATAGGCGTCGTAGAAGTCGACGAACCGTTGGCGCGGGGCATTGCGGATGATGTCGAGGTCGCCGATCGGCAAACGCTCGGACAGCCGCTGGCCGGGCGCCAGCAGACCCAGCTGGGTCTTCAGCACGCGCAGTTGCGGCGTGTCGCGGGTGCGTTCCTCGCCAACGATGACGCCGCGCTCGGAATCGATGGCGTCCGGCGCCATCAGGGCCGCCGACATCATCTCACGCAGGATGTGCAGACTGGGATCGACCGTCTCGTCCTTGGTGTTGGGCAGCTCCAGCATATAGGCGGTTTGGTCGAAGCTGGTGAAGGCGTTGGTGTCGGCGCCGAAGGCCAGGCCCAGGCGTTCGAGGATGCGCAGCATCTCGTTTTCCGGCACGTCCTTGGTGCCGTTGAAGGCCATGTGCTCCATGAAGTGCGCCAGACCCTTCTGGTCGTCACGCTCCATCAGCGAGCCGGCGTCGATGCGCAGGCGGAACGAGGCCTGGCCCGGAGGCGTCGCATTGTGCAGCAGGGCGTAGCGCATGCCGTTGGGCAGCAGGCCGTAACGGACGGCGGGATCGGCGGGAATGTCGCTGGCGGCCTGGGCCCAGGGGGCGGACGGCGCGACCTGGCCGGCCGAGGCGGCGGGAGCAGCAGTCTGGGCGAAAGCAGGAGCGGCGAAAGCCCCCGTGGTCAGGGCCAGTCCCGAGACGGCGACGAGCAGCAGATGACGCGCAGAACGCATAATATAACTCCGAAACCGCAACCCCCGATGGCGCGATCCCGGATGTGTAAAGTGAGCTTGCCTTTCCAGCAAGCTGGACCGACGAACCTTACCGACTTGTCATGTTTGGATTAGCCGCCTGGGCGGCTGACGTAGAAGGTGGCGGTGTTGCCGACGGCGTTGGCGCCGACGACGGCGGTGCGGCCGGAGGCGACGGTGGCGCTGGTGGTTGCGGTGACATTGCCGCTGTTGGTCTGGTTGTTGGTGATGTTGACGTCGCCGCCGCCGCACTGGGTACAGGCGTAGCCGGTCACCGCATTGCCGACCGCGTCGGCGCCGACATAGGCGTCGTAGCCGCTGACGCCGACATAGGTGGCGTTGGCCTCGACCCCGCCGGAGTTCAGCTGGGTGTTGTCCAGCTTCAGATAGATGTCGTTGTTGCCGGCGACAGTTTCGTTGGCGACGCTGCGGGCGGCCAGCACCGTCTGGCCCTGAAGATTGGTCTGGACGCGGGCGTCGGCGCGGACGCGACCGGCGTTGGTCTGGTCCGTCTCGATCAGCATCGAGCCGCCGGCATTGGCCGTGATGGCCTGGTTGGCGCCGGCGTTGGCGCCGACCGTCAGGTCCCAGGCGTTGTCCACATAGACGTCGGTGCGGGCCTCTGTCGTCGAGGCGGCGTTGGACTGGCGGATGGCCAGGTCCTGGTGCGAGGCGCCGGTCGTATTGGTCTGGACCGCATTGGCGACCGCCTGGGACGAGAAGGTCGCGGGCGCGGGGATGTATTGAACGTCGGCGACGGTCTCGGCGAAGACAGTGGTCTGGGCCGTCTGGTCGATCACACCGGTCAGCGAGGAGGAGGGGCCGCCCATGGCGACGGAGTTGGCGACGGCGGCGCTGGTCGCGAAGCCGCCCTGGAGCACGCGGCCGCCCGGCGCCTGGACATAGGTTCCGGCCCGCACCTGATCGCCGGTCGTGGACTGGGTCGCATCGACGGCGAAGGTCGCGCGGTCGGTGGTGACGCCCAGGTAGTTGCCGCGCGCGGTGGTCTGGACGCTGAGTTGGCCGTCGGCCTCCCCGTTCACGACGACGTTGCTGCGCGCGACGGTCGCGCCGGTCATGGTCTGGCGCGAGACCAGGCCGGCGGACGCAGCCGTCACCCCGCCCGCGAGCGCATTGCCCTGGGCGCTGTTGCTGACGGTCACCTGATCGACGGACAGGTTGATGTTGACCTGTCCGGTGATGTCGCCGGTCTGGATTTGGGTGCTGGAACAGGCTTCGCCGGCTTGCGGATCGCAGGCCGGCGTCTGCTGCGCGCTCGCTTCAGTGGCGAGTGCGGCGAACGTCGCCGTCGCGGCTATCATTCCAGCGAGACGGATCGGCGCGGGTCTGGCCATTGTTCGTGTCCTGAGTGGGATAGGCCGGATAATAACCGCCGGTCGGACCGACGGTGGAATCGCCGAGCGGATCGTTGGCGGCGTTGAGGCAGATTTCGGGGCCGGGCGCGCCATAGAGGTTGGCCATGAACTCGACCGTGGCCCGTTCGACCAGGGCGCGGACGGCCAACTGCGTCGGCTCCATCCCGCCCGTGCCGGCCGAGATGTCGAAGACGTTGCCGTTCAGGAAGTCGAACACGCCGGCCGAGATCTCGCGGCCGATGATCTGCTTCTGATAGGAGACGACATCGACGACCTCAAGCGTGGTCGTCTGGACCAGGCGCAGGTCCATGGCGATGTTCATCACATAGACACGGTGGTTCAGCATGGTCGAACCGGGGCGGGCGGAGTTGATCTCGCCCTGGCCGATGTCGAAGCCGCCGGAGCGGATGTTGTAATTCACCTCGGTGATGCCGCCGACGACATAGAAGTCCGAACCGGGCACCTGACCGGCCAGGATGCGGCGATACTGGGTGTCCTCAGGGCCCTGGGCGTCAGGAGCCTGGTCGCCGATCAGCTTGTTGTTGGCGTAGCGCAGCTCAAGCTCGGACACCGAGGTGTCGTAGCGTTCGACGATCCGCGCGCCGGCCTTGGCCAGGGCCGAGTTGGCCATCAGGGAGGCGCCGCCGGTGATCTGGCGGCCGCCATCCGAAGAGACCGTGCCGGTGTAGTCGCTGATCCGGCCCACGGCCATGCGCGGCGAGGGCAGGTTGTAGCGACGGGCGTAGTCGGCCAGGCAATAGAGCGCGGCGGAATAGGGGGTCGGGTTTGCGGTCACCGGCGCATTGCCGATCGGGGTCGCATATTGACCCGACGGACCCGCGACCGGGCTGACGCAGCCGGCGAGCAGCAGGGCGACGGCCGAAACGGCGGCTCCCCCTTTGATGAGATGGCGGCGGCTCATGGCAGGTTGATGTTCCCGTTCAGGGCCGTGCCGGCGTTGATCGCGCCGGTGTTGGTCTGGGTCGAGTTGACGATGACGGTGTTGCGGTTGCCCTGGACCACCACGTTCAGCTGGTTGCCGATGGCGGTTGAGCCGCCGATGGTCGTGCCGCCGTTGCTGGACGAGCCAGCGCCCGCATAGGCCGAGGCGACGCCGCCCGACTGGCTGGAATAGGATGAGGCGCCCGACTGGATGATGCCGTTGACGATCAGGCGGTTGCCGTTGGCGTCGCGGGTATAGCCGGTGGTCGCGGTGTTGGCGGCCGTGCGCGCGCCGCCGTAACCCTGCTGGAAGCGCGATGCGCCGCCCGAACCCGTCGATTGCGCGGCGGCTGGCAGGCTCGCTGCGGCCACGACGGCCACGACGGCGGTGGATAGAAACAGCCTCTTGGCGGGCATTACGATGGTTCCTCGCGCACAAACGAACGCCGGACCCCGAACGCGATCCGCACCCCAACCTGCATTAAGGATGTTAAGAAGCGCTTGATGTCGCAGGAGGCCTTGCGCATTTGTGCCCCATGTCAGACGCACACGGTCGATTCGACGGAACTCCCGAAGGCAAGCCGCCCAGAGAGAAGGCGTTCAACGTCCCGCTGGTCGTGCTGCTGATCGCCGTGTCGATGCCGGTGCTGTTCTATTTCCAGCGGCAGTTGCCCGACATGGGGATGAGCATGGCCTTTGCGCCTGCCGATCTGGAGCAGGGACGCTGGGGCGGACTGCTGACGGCCATGCTGCTGCACGGCGGCTGGACCCACGCCATCATGAATGCGGTCGCGGCGATCGCATTCGGCTCGCCGGTCGCGCGGCTGTTCGGCGGCAAGATGGGGCCGACGGTCTTCCTGCTCTTCTATGTGGCGTGCGGGGTGCTGGCGGCGCTGGGCTATGGGCTGATCCATTGGGGTTCCACAGAGCCGATGGTCGAGGCGTCGGGCGCCGTGTTCGGCCTGATCGGGGCGGCGACGCGGTTGATGGGCGGACAGGGCAGGGTGCTGGCCCTGACCGACCGCCACGTGATCGGCGCAGCCATCGCCTGGATGGCCGTCAATGCGGTGACCGGCCTGATCGGCTATGCGCCAGGCGCCGAGGGCGCGCGCATCGCCTGGGAAGCGCATGCCGTCGGCTTCGTGGTCGGGTTGCTGGCGATCGGGCCGCTGGCGCGTGTGTTCGGCAAGGGCGTTGTGGTCAACGACTGATCAGGGAGGTTTGCTTCCTGACGCCGGCTGAGCGATCATCGGTTCCCGAGCGGCCCTGTCGCCATTCCGGCCCTGCGGTCGTCTCTTATAGAGAGAAGGAGCCGCGATGTTCGTCGCCGAGATCCTCAAGACCAAGGGAAATGCCGTCTTCTCCATCGCGCCCGACCTGACGGTGACGCAGGCGTGCGGTGAGCTGGAGCAGAAACGGGTTGGGGCGCTGGTCGTCTGTGACGGCGACCATGTTGTCGGGGTGTTTTCCGAGCGGGACGTGGTCAAGGCCCTGGCCGCCGATGGCGCCGGGGCGCTGGATCTCCCGGTCGCCGACTATATGACGGCCAAGGTGATCTTCGCCGAACCGGGCGAGGAGATGTCGGCCCTGATGACCCGCATGACCGATCGCCGCATCCGACATCTGCCGGTGATGCAGGCCAAGCGTCTGGTCGGCGTCATCTCCATAGGCGACGTAGTGAAATGCCAGATCGCCGAGCACGCCCAGGAGGCTGCGAGTTTGCGGACTTACATTGCGGGCTGACGGCTGCTGCCGTTGCTCGCTGATCGTGAGTCTTTGAGAAACTTTCCCCTTGGCGTCAGAATCCGCTTGCTGACAAATCGGGGTCTACGTATAGAGCCGCCTCGCTCGGAAACGGGCTGGCCGACGGGGCTGCGGGGGTTCAAATCTCCAACGTCCCACGGAAGGAGGAGTTGAAAAACTTCTTGCTTTCATCGGTTAGTTTCACTAGGTTCCGCGCTCCAATCGAATCGCCGACGGGTTTTAAGAGGTAAGCCTCGC
>Ga0265296_1000904_pt1 | contig 38195 bp, 35 predicted proteins | sample MunlanPumphouse1_FD_189073 | JGI IMG/M metagenome (GOLD analysis project Ga0265296, IMG submission 189073) | Groundwater microbial communities from a municipal landfill in Southern Ontario, Canada - Pumphouse #1 | ecosystem: Environmental > Aquatic > Deep subsurface > Groundwater | place...
GGCGGCGGCGGCGGTCAGCGCCTCGTGGGCCTGCAGCCGGGCGGCGTCGGCCTCGGCGCGCAGGGCGGCCTCGCGGGCCCGGGCTTCGTCGCCCCCGACCTCGTCGGCCGTCGTCATGGCCTCGGTTGTCCCTTCGGACGACGCGATGTCCGTATCCGAATTCCCGCCGAGGTCTTCGCCGCGCTCGCCCGCCAGCAGCAGGGCGTCGACGGCGCCGTCGGCGTCGATCAGGGGCAGGATGGACCAGCGGACCCCGTCGACTCCGCCGTTGCGTGACGTGATCGGCCCGGCCTCGCCCGGGGCGGCGGACAGGGCGGCCCGCAACGTCTGCCGACCCTCGACGCGTTCATCCTCCGACAGAAACAGATCTGCGAAGTCGCCGGCCGCCTGATCGCGGCCCAGCAGCTGCAGGGCGGTGCGGTTGGCCTCGCGCATCTGTCCGTCGGGGCCGACCACGACCAGGGCGCTGGAGGCCGCGTCGAACACCCGCCGGGTCAGGGCCTCGGACGGGGGCGGGGCCGTCTCGGGCATGATGATTTCGGGCGTCTGCAGGCCGTCGCTCTCGACGATGGCCGCGGTCGAACCAGTGATCTGGCCCAGCTCGTTCTCGATCGGCATGGCCGTCACCGAAACCAGCATCTTGCGGCGCGAGGCCGGATTGGCCAGCAGATGCTGGAAGCCCTTCACCGTCTGGCCCCGCAGCGCGCGGGCGCTGGGCAACAGGTCCGGCGGCACCGGGCGGCCGTCGGGGAAGGTGATGCCCCAGGTCGCCGAATGGAAGCGCAGGCCGATCAGCTCGGCGTCCTTACGGCCCAGCAGCTGGTGCGCGGCGCGGTTGGCGAAGACGAATTTGCCCTGTTTGTCGGTCTCGACCAGGGCCACGGGGATGGCGTTCAGGGTTTCGAACAGCCGCTTCTGCGACTCCTCGGCGACGCGCTGCACCAGATCGAGCTGATCGGTGGCGCTGGTGTGCTGGGTGCCTTTGCGGACGGCGAACCACAGCGCCACAAGGCCGATGGCCCAGCCGACGGCGGCGACGCCCCCCAACACCCACATCCAGTTGACCTGGCCTTCGAGAAACATGCGACCCGACTGTCCCGTTCTGGCGCCTGGGCGCCCGTTCGGGAGATACCTTGCAAACGGCGAACCGGACCGGCCCGCTTTCGCCCCAAGGGCGACCTAACCGGGGTTCGGCCCGCGGTCCAGCGATACCGCTAACCGTCTCGTTCATGTCACGAAAAAGGGCCGGGCGTCGCCGCCCGGCCCCCGTTCATCCGACCATGGTCCTGGGTCAGAAGGCGACGCGCATGACCATCTGGTAGACCGGACCGGCGCTTTCGGTTTCCAGCTCGTACTCGTCGTAGTCGCGGGCGATCTGGTCGGCCTGATCGTTGAACTTGTCGAACACCTCGTCCTTGGAGCTGTCCAGCAGGTTGGAGCCGGTCAGGCGGATGACGGTGTTGGAGAACAGCCGCTTCTCCAGGAAGACTTCCAGATCGGCGCCGTAGGAGGTCGCGACCTCTTCCGCATAGACCCGTCCGAAGGCGTCGCCCTGCTTGCGGTAGGTGGCGCCGAAGGCCGCGCCCCAGGTCGGGATGTCGTGGGTGAAGCCGAAGTTCACCACATAGTCCGACTGGTCGTTGAAGCGGCGCTCGCCGAGGATGTCCTCGACCTGGCTGTCCAGCCACGAGGCGTTCAGGAACACGCCCGTGGTGTCCATGCCGATGAAGTCCAGCGGCGTGGAGAGGTCGAACTCGACGCCATAGACCTGACCGTCGCCGACGTTGTCGATCGATTCGATGAAGGTCCCCGCGCCGCCGCTGCCCTGCAGGCCGGTGTTCACGTCCTCGATCAGGTCGGTGACGTCGCGATAGAAGGCGTTGATCCCGACCACGCCGCGACGGCCCAGACGGCGCTCGAAGCCGAGGTCCACGCCCCAGGCCGTTTCGGGCTCGAGCAGCGGATTACCGCGGAAATCGTTGTCGCCGTGCTCCTCCTCCAGCGTCACCGGAGCCAGGTCATCGAAATCGGGGCGGCGGACGGTCCGGGCGACCGACAGCGTCAGGCGATCCGAGTCCGACAGGCGGTAGCGCAGGCTGGCCGAGGGCAGCAGCTCGGCGAAATCATTGTCGATGCCGGCGATGGTGGTGTCGGTGGTCTCGTAACGCAGCCCGACCTCCCACTTCAGAGCGCCGTTCTCGCCCGAGACCATGACGTAGGGGTCGATCCGGGTTTCCTCGATGACATAGCTGCCCTCGGTGAAGACGAACGGCGGCTGGGCCGGGCGGGGGGCCGGGGCGTTGGGAATGGTGAAGCGGACGCGGTTGGCGACCCGGGTCGTCGAATCGCGGTCCTTCTGGATCGCCTGGACGCCGAACTCGAGCTCGACATCGTCGCCCAGCGGACGCGTGTGCTCGAGCGCGGCGGACACTTCCTCGTCCTGCAGGTCGCGATATTCCAGATCGGCGGTGAAACGGTCCTCTTCCGGGAAGGGCAGGCCGTCGCGCAGGTATTCCGCCTCGTTCTCGAACTCGGACTGCTGATCGTCGAAGCTGGCGAAGCCCAGCTTGAAGCGGGTTTCGCCGCCGAACATCTCGCGCTCATAGCGGGCGCGCAGGTTCAGGTTGTCGGTTTCGATGTCGACGTCGTTGTCATTGATCGTCAGCAGGTTGGCGGTGGTCTCTATGCCGTTGCGGTACTCGATCGAGTCCTCGTCCTGCAGACGCTCGGTGCGCACGAACACGCCCGACAGATCCAGCGTCCCGCCGCCGACCTCGACCTCATAGGCCGCGTTGAAGGAATAATCCGTACCGCTGCGCACATCGGTCTGGACCTCGGTGTTGTCCAGCGTGCCGCCCGGTTGGTCGAAGCGCTGGCTGTATTTGTTCTTGGGATTGCGGCGGTCCTGGACGCTGCCGCCGACCAGCAGCCGGCCCGGTCCGACCTGACCGCCATAGACGGCCCCGAAGGTCCCGCCGAACTCGTCGTCGGGGAACAGGATGGCGCCGGCCCGGATATAGCCGCCGTCCAGGGCGAGGGCGTCGCGCAGCACGATGTTGATGGTCCCCGCCAGGGCGTCGCCCGAACGGTTGGCGGACGAGGAACGAACCACCTCGACCCGCTCGATCAGCTCGGCCGGGATACGATCCACGAAGAAGGAACGATCGGCCTCGCCGCCGGGCACCCGTTCGCCGTTGATCAGGATCTGGGTGTAGCCCGGATCGAGACCGCGCAGGCGCACGCCGTCGGATTCGAGAATGTCGGACAGGAAGGTCACGCTCGGCACGCGCTTGAGGGCGTCGCCGACGGTCAGCGGCTCGAAGCGCTGGAAATATTCGAGGTCGTAGGACAGGGTCGGAACGACATCGTCGGTGCGGTTGCGCATGACCGGTTCGCCGGTGACGATCACCTCTTCGAGGGCGGTGGTCGGCCCGACGGGATCGGCGACCGACTGGGCGAGCGCCGGAGCGGCGAAGGCCAGCGGCGTCAGCGCGGCCCCGAGCAGCAGTGCGAGTTTCATTTGAGGCATCCCCGATGGTCCGATCGGCCCCCCGGCCGCCGGCTCTGAACAGCGCAGCTAAGCCGTGGCGACGACGCCCTCGCGACGGTTCGGCGAAGACAAGGCGTCGTTTCACTCACGCCGTGATGACAATCTTTCCGGCGCGGGAGCGATTTTCGCCGTTTCGGCACGGAACCGTCATGGACGGCGTCTTGACCGCACCGGCGCCCCGTGGTCAGGCGACGCCTTCATATGCGGGGCGCCCATGACAATCCGGACCTTGTTTGCGGCGACGGCCGCGGCCGCTCTTCTGGCAGGCTGCGCCGTATCGGAAGTGGACTTCCAGGGCGAGGGCGAGGGTTTCGTCGGCCAAGGCGTCCCCGTGCAGGCGCGTCTCGAGACGCCGTCGGTCGGAACCGGCGGCGGCGAGGATGCGGCCGACGATCCCGCCATCTGGGCCTCGCCGACGCCGGTCCTGGTCAACGGCCGCTCCAGCCCCGGCTTCGTCGCCGGCACCGACAAGAAGGCCGGGCTCTACATCTACGGCTTCGACGGCCAGGTCCTGCAGTTCCTGCCCGAGGGACTGTTGAACAACGTCGACGCCACGGAAGGACTGACCGTCGGCGGACGCCCCCGGGTGGTGCTGGGCGCCAGCGACCGGACTCCGGGCAAGACCGGCGTGGCCCTGTATCTGTTCGACCCGGCCGGAACCGGCGACAACGGCGTGCGGCCGTGGGGAAGCATCGCCACCGACGTGGTCGAGCCTTACGGCTTCTGCTTCGCGCGCCGCGGGGCCGAGGTGCACGCCATTCTGGTGGGTCACGAGGGCGAGGTGCGTCAGTTCGTGCTGACCGCCGACGCCGCCGGGGCCCCGGTCGCCCGCGAGGTTCGCCGCTTCGACATCGGCACGATCTCGGAAGGCTGCGCCGCCGACGCGGCCACGGACGCCCTGTATCTGGCCGAGGAGAATGTCGGCGTCTGGCGCTATCGCCTCGATCCCGCGGCCGGCGCCGGGCGCACCCTGGTCCAGGGCGTCGCCCGCGACGTTCTGGTCGCCGACGCCGAAGGCCTCACGATCATCGCCGACGGCGCCGCCCGCTATCTGATCGGTTCGAGCCAGGGCGACTCGGCCTTCCCCGTCTGGCGCATCGACGGCGCCGCGCCGGTCTACAAGGGGCGCTTCATCGTCGCCGAGGGAGCCGTGGACAAGGTGACCGGCACGGACGGACTGGCGGCGCTGGGCGGTCCGGTCGGAGATTTCCCGGAAGGGCTGGTCGTCGTCCAGGACGACGTCAACGATGTCGGGACCCAGAATTTCAAATACATCGACTGGCGCGACATCCGCACCGCCCTCGGGCTCTAGCCGCCGCTCAAGCGGCGAGCGACCGCGCCCTCAAGGAAAGATTTCTCGACTGGAGCGGGCGAAGAGATTCGAACTCTCGTCACCAGCCCTGGCGAACTCACGCCGCCGGGCGGAATTGAAAAAGGCCCGGTCGGGGACCGGGCCTCTTCAGGTCGACTGGAGCGGGCGAAGAGATTCGAACTCTCGACCCCAACCTTGGCAAGGTTGTGCTCTACCACTGAGCTACGCCCGCACTTCAGTCGGAGGCGGGCGTATACCTAGCGCTCTGGCCCCTCGCAAGTCCCCAGCGCACATTTCTCGCGCTCAGACAGCGAGGCCCTGCGAGCCGGGCGACAGCGCCCTGCCCGCGCGTCAGCGCGGGGCGAGCCGGATGGCTCCATCAAGGCGGATGCATTCGCCGTTGATGTAGACGTTGCGGACCAGCTCCAGCACCAGCGACGCATAGTCCGCGGGCGTCCCCAGACGGCTGGGGAAGGGAATGGCGGCGGCCAGGGCGTCCTGGATCTTCTGGTCCATGCCGGCCATCATCGGCGTCCACATGATGCCGGGCAGGATGGTGTTGCAGCGGATCCCTTCCTGGGCCAGGTCGCGGGCGACCGGCAGGGTCATGGCGTAGACGCCGCCCTTGGAAGCCGAATAGGCCGCCTGGCCGATCTGGCCGTCCTGGGCCGCCACCGAGGCGGTGTTGACGATCAGACCCCGCTCGCCGTCGGCCATGGGCTCCAGCGTGACCATGCCGGCCGCCGACTGCGACAGGACGCGGAAGGTGCCGAACAGGTTGACCCGCACGGTGCGTTCGAACTGGGCCATGTCATGGGCGCGGATCTCGCCCGTGTCCTTCTTGCGGCTGACGGTCTTCTGGCCCGTGGCGATGCCGGCGCAGTTGACGGTCAGGCGCTCCTGCCCGTGGGCGGCGCGGGCCTTTTCGAAACCGGCGGCGACCGAGGCGTCGTCGGTCACGTCGACCGGACAGAAGACCCCGCCGATCTCCCTGGCGATCGCTTCGCCCTTCTCGGCGTTCATGTCGAACAGGGCGACCCTGGCGCCCGTGGCCGCGATGGCCCGCGCCGTCCCCTCGCCGAGGCCCGAGGCGCCGCCCGTCACCACCGCCGCAATCGAACTGTCGAGTTTCATGGCCGCAGCCCCTATGTTGTGTGAACCTTGAGATCGCCGCGGGGTTTAGCCGCCATGTCCGCCAAAGCCAATCACGCCGCCGGGCCCATGACGCCCGAAGACGCCCTGGATCCGTCGCGCGCCCTCGTGCCCTCGATCCAGCGGGTCAACGAAGTGCGGGTGCAGAAGGGCTTCTGGCCCAAGATCCGGCGCACGGCCTCGCGCATCCCCTTCGCCGGCCAGGCCCTGTCAGTCTGGTTCGCCGCCCGCGACCCCGAAACGCCGACGGCGGCCAAGGGGATCATGGTCGGGGCGCTGGCCTATTTCGTCCTGCCCTTCGACGCCATTCCCGACATCTTCGCCGGCATCGGCTTCACCGACGACGCGGCGGTGATCGCGGCCCTGATCGCCACCCTCGGGGCCAATATCAAGCGTCGGCACAAGGACCAGGCGAAGTCCGCGCTGGAGCGACTGCGCGACTAGGTCTCCACCGTCACCACCACCTTGCCCATCACCGACCGGTCGCCCAGCGCCTTGATGGCCTCGTGGGCGCGTTCCAGCGGGAAGGTCTGGCTGACGCGCGGGCGGATCTTGCCGTCCTCCCAGAACCGCAGCAGGTCGGCCATGTTGGCGGCGTGGGCGGCCGGATCGCGCATCACCGCCGCGCCCCAGAACACCCCGATCACCGACACCGACTTCAGCAGGGTCAGGTTCAGCGGCAGCGACGGAATCCCCGCCGGGAAGCCGACCACCAGATAGCGGCCGTTCCAGTCCATCGAGCGGATCGCCGGCTCGCAATAGTCGCCGCCGACGGCGTCATAGACCACGTCCGGCCCGTCGCGGCCCGAGGCCAGCTTCAGCTCGCCCGACAACTCCTTCTGGGCCGCCTTGTCCATCTTGCCCGAGGGATAGATCAGGCCGTTGTCGGCCCCCGCCTCCAGCGCGAACTGGACCTTGTCATTGGTCGAGGCGGCGGCGATCACATGCGCGCCCATGGCCTTGCCCAGCTCGACCGCCGCGACGCCCACGCCGCCGGCCGCGCCCAGCACCAGCAGGCTCTCGCCCGCCTTCAGCTGCGCCCGGTCCTTCAGCGCGTAATACGAAGTCCCGTAGGTCATCACCAGGGCGGCGGCGGTGTTGAAGTCCATGGCGTCGGGGATCTTCATCACCGAGGCGGCCGGGACCGCCAGCCGTTCGACCATGCCGCCCCATCCGGGCACGGCGATGACGCGGTCGCCCTTGCGGACGCCGGTGACGCCCTCGCCGATCGCCTCGACCACGCCCGCGACCTCGCCGCCCGGCGAGAAGGGCCGCGTCGGCTTGAACTGGTATTTGTCCTCGATGATCAGGGTGTCGGGGAAGTTGACCCCGATCGCCCGCACCTCGATCACCACCTCGCCCTTCATCGGACGGGGGTCCATGACCTCCTCGACGACCAGGGTTTCGGGACCGCCGGGGGCCTTGGAGAGGACAGCGCGCATATTTGATCCTTAGGGGGCCTGTCGCGCTTCGCGCTACCTGAGGCCCGGTTTGAGCCGGTTTGCGTCCCGCCCCGGTGGCGCGCGCGTCGGCATGAGGCTAATCAGCGTCCCGCCCGTTTGAAAGGGGCGATCCGGAGACGACCCTGAATGACGGCCCTGATCCTCCACGGCGGCGCGGGCGCGCGGCGCGAGCGCGACTACACCCGCGAGATCGCCCATATGCGCGAGGTCGTCACGGCCATGAAGGCGCGGCTGGACGCGGGCGCGAGCGCCCTGGACGTCGCCGTCGAGACCACCGTGCGGCTGGAAGACTCCGGCCTCTATGTCGCCGGACGCGGGGCCTCGCCCAATCTGGCCGGCGCCTATGAGCTGGACGCCAGCCTGATGGACGGCGCGACCCGCAAGGCCGGGGCCGTCGCCGCCCTGCAGGGTTTCCGGAACCCGGTCGTGGCCGCCCGCGCGGTCATGGACCGCACGCCGCACGTCATGCTTGTCGGGGAAGGGGCCTCGCTGTTCGCCCTCGATCAGGGACTGGAACGGATCGGCGACGAGGACGCCTGGTTCACCCGCGCCGGCCAGGGCGAGGACAATCATCCGCCCGGAACCCTGAGTCACGGCACCGTCGGCTGCTGCGTGCTGGACGATCAGGGCCGGCTGGCCGCCGCCACCTCGACCGCCGGGGTGTTCGGCAAGATGCCCGGACGCGTCGGCGACACCCCCATCCCCGGGGCCGGCAGCTGGGCCGACGGCCGCGTCGCCGTCTCGGGCACCGGACAGGGCGAGTATTTCATCCGCGTCGCCGCCTGCGCCCAGGTCAGCTGGCGCGTCGGCGCCGGCCAGACCCTGGCCGAGGCCGGTCGCGCCGTCATCGACGAGATCGGCGCCCTGGGCGGCGACGGCGGCCTGATCGCCCTCGACCGCGACGGGACCATCGCCCACCCCTTCAACAGCCAGGGCATGAAGCGGGCCTGGCTGACCCCGGACGGCGAGATCGGGGTCGAGGTCTTCGGGCGCCAGGACGCGCGGCTTACGACGATTTAATCTCCCGTCGAACACGGTTCATCCGGCGTTCACCGGCCGCCACGCTAAAGCTTGGCGGCAAATCGGGAGCCTGAAATGAAGTCCGCCGCCATCCTCGCCGCCGCCGCCCTGCTGACCACCGCCGCCTGCGCCCCCGTCGTCCAGGGCGGGCCGCCCATCGCCCTGCCGCCGGGCCTGCAGGAGACGGCGCAGGTCGGCAGCATCACCCTGTCCAGCGCCTGGCTGAACGCCGAAGACGACTTCGCCGAAACCTTCTCGGACGAGGTCCACGAGGAGCTGAAGCGCTGCATGTGGGGCACGGCCCCGATCGACGTCCGCGTCCACATCGACGGGATGCGGCGCGCGGGCCGGCTCGAGACCCTGCTGAACGGTGACGGCGTCCACACCCTGTCGGGCACGGTCGAGTTCGTCGATCCGACGCATGGGAACCGCGTCGTCGGCCGCTTCCCGGTCTCGGTGGCGACCAGCGCCCGGGGCCGTCTCGGCGGCCTGCTCGGCGACCGCCAGATGATGGTCTCGGAAGAGTTCGGCCGCGCCGTCTGCGACCAGGCCTTCGGCCGCAACCCCCGCGACCGCGGACCGCACAACGCCACGGGCGGTTAGGGCGGATATTGCATTTCGGAGTTCCGGGAAGCCGGGGTAGCGTTCGGCCCGGGTCGGGCTTCGCGGCTCCACGCCGCGCTTGAGCATGCCCCGGGGAGGGGCGCACCATGTCCCGCATTGTCGCCATGAGCCTGACGGTCCTCGTCCTCACCGCCTGCAAGCCCGCGGATCAGACAGCGCCGCCTGAGCCGGCCGCGCCATCGGCGGCGGCCAGTACGCCCCAGCCCTCAGCCGCGGCGTCCTGGGAGGCGACGCAGGAGCGCTACCGACAGGTCGATGCTGCGCCGTCTGACCCCCTGGAGGCGTTGGAGTGGCGTGGTGTCCTCTGTGAGCATTATGCGGGCGAATTCGGCGGAGACGGTTCCGAACGCGACCGGTGGCTGAACGCACAGATGGACAAGCTGCGGTGCGGAGATGATTTGACGGCCGAGGCGCGCGCCATGCGGGACGTCCGCTCCGGCGAGCCCTTTGTCGTGGCCCGGCTCGAAGCCGTTCTTGCAGCGTCCGGACAGTAGGCCCTCCGTCGCGCTCGGGGCAGAGCAAGGAAAAGGGCCGGCGGATCGCTCCGCCGGCCCTTTCCGTTCGGTCTGATGTCGAGGCCTATTCCGCCGTACCGCGCGCCAGGTTGCGCAGGACGTAGGGCATCACCCCGCCGGCCTTGAAGTAGTCCAGCTCGGTCTGGTTATCGATGCGGCAGCGGACCGGGAAGCGGGCCATCTTGCCGTCCGAGGGACGGAACAACTCGACCCACAGGTCCTGACGCGGACGCAGCTTGCCGACGTTGACGTCGGACAGGCCGCGGATGGTGACGATCTCCTCGCCGGTCAGACCCAGGCGGGTCCAGCCGTCGGCCTTGAACTGCAGCGGCACCACGCCCATCCCGACCAGGTTGGAGCGGTGGATGCGCTCGTAGCTCTCGGCCAGCACGGCGCGGACGCCCAGCAGGCGGGTGCCCTTGGCCGCCCAGTCGCGCGACGAGCCCGTGCCGTATTCCTTGCCCGCGAACACGACCAGCGGCCGGCCCTCGGACTGGTAGCGCATGGCGGCGTCGTAGATGGACATGGTGTCCTGCGAAGGGAAATGCTTCGTCACCCCGCCCTCGATCTCCGGCGTGATCTTGTTGCGGATGCGGATGTTGGCGAAGGTGCCGCGCATCATGACTTCGTGGTGGCCGCGCCGCGCGCCGTAGCTGTTGAAGTCCAGCGCATCCACACCGCGGCCCGACAGATAGACGCCGGCGGGCGAGGTCTTCTTGATCGAACCGGCCGGGCTGATGTGGTCGGTGGTGATCGAGTCGCCGAAGATGGCCAGCACCCGGGCCTCGACGATGTCGGCGACCGGGGTCGGCTCCATCGACAGGCCCTCGAAATAGGGCGGGTTGGCGACGTAGGTCGAGGTCTCGTCCCAGGCGTAGGTCTGGCCGCCCTCGACCTCGATGCCCTGCCAGTGCTTGTCGCCCTTGAACACGTCGCCATAGCGTTTGGCGAACATGGCCGGGGTGACCGACTTCTTCTGGATGTCGGCGATCTCCTTCGAGGTCGGCCAGATGTCCTTCAGGAAGACGTCCTTGCCCTTCTTGTCCTGTCCGATCGGATCCTTCGAGATATCGATCCGCATCGAACCGGCCAGCGCATAGGCGACGACCAGCGGGGGCGAGGCCAGATAGTTGGCCTGGACGTCGGGGTTCACCCGACCTTCAAAGTTGCGGTTGCCCGACAGCACCGAGGTGGCGACCAGACCGTTGTCGTTGATCGCCTTCGAGATGGTCTCGGCCAGCGGGCCCGAGTTGCCGATGCAGGTGGTGCAGCCGTAGCCGACCAGGTTGAAGCCGAGGGCGTCGAGATCGGCCTGCAGGCCGGCGGCGGTCAGATAGTCGGTGACCACCTGCGAGCCGGGGGCCAGCGAGGTCTTGACCCACGGCTTGACCTTCAGGCCCAGCTTGTGGGCCTTGCGGGCCACCAGGCCGGCGGCGATCAGGACCGACGGGTTGGAGGTGTTGGTGCAGCTGGTGATGGCGGCGATGACCACGTCGCCGTCGCCGAGGTCGAACTTTTCACCCTCGACGGCGACGCGCGGGGCGTCGACCGGGCGGTTGAAGACCTCGCCCAGGGCGGTTTCGAACGCGGGGGCGGCGACGGTCAGTTCGACCTTGTCCTGCGGACGCTTGGGACCGGCCAGCGACGGCACGACCGTGCTCATGTCCAGTTCCAGCACGTCGGTGAAGATCGGGTCTTCCGAGGTCTCGTCGATCCACAGGCCTTGCGCCTTGGCGTAGGCTTCCACGAGGGCGACGCGCGCCTTGTCGCGGCCCGTGGCGGTCAGATAGTCGATGGTCGCGCGCGACACCGGGAAGAAGCCGCAGGTGGCGCCGTATTCCGGGGCCATGTTGGCGATGGTGGCCTGATCCTCGATGGTCAGGCTGGTGACGCCGGGGCCGAAGAATTCGACGAACTTGCCGACCACGCCCTTCCTGCGCAGCATCTGGGTGACGGTCAGGACCAGGTCGGTGGCGGTCGTGCCTTCCGACATGGCGCCGGTCAGGCGGAAGCCGATGACTTCCGGGATCAGCATCGGGATCGGCTGGCCCAGCATGGCCGCCTCGGCCTCGATGCCGCCGACGCCCCAGCCCAGAACGGCCAGGCCGTTGATCATGGTGGTGTGGCTGTCGGTGCCGACCACGGTGTCGGGATAGGCGACGGTCTTCTTGCCCTCTTCCAGCGTCCAGACGGTCTGGGCCAGGTTCTCGAGGTTCACCTGGTGGCAGATGCCGGTGCCGGGGGGCACGACGCGGAAATTGTTGAAGGCCGACGAACCCCAGCGCAGGAACTTGTAGCGCTCGATGTTGCGCTCATATTCGCGCTCGACGTTCTGGTTGAAGGCGCCCGGCGTGCCGAAATGGTCGACCATGACCGAGTGGTCGATGACCAGGTCGACCGGGTTCAGCGGGTTGATCTTGGTCGGGTCGGCGCCGAGGGCCGACATGGCGTCGCGCATGGCGGCCAGGTCGACGACGGCGGGCACGCCGGTGAAGTCCTGCATCAGCACCCGGGCGGGGCGGAAGGCGATCTCGTGCTCGACCGAGCCCTTGTTCTCGGTCCAGGCGGCGATGGCGCGCAGGTCGGCCTCGGTGACCGAAACCCCGTCCTCGTTGCGCAACAGGTTCTCCAGCAGCACCTTCATCGAGCGCGGCAGACGGGAAATCCCGGCCAGACCGGCTTCCTCGGCGGCCGGAAGGCTGTAATAGGCGTATTTCTTGCGCCCGACGGAAAGGTCCTGACGGGTCTTGAGGCTGTCGTTCGACGGCATGGAGAGGCTTCCTCTGGTCAACGCCGCCCGACAATCCGGTTGCACGAACGCGCGGCTTGCGGCGGGGCGCACAGGTCCCCGACGCGCGCGACGATCGCCTGCTGCGGCGCGCCCGGATATAGCGATGGTTCCCGGCGGCGTCCATGTATCCACGATGGATGCAGGGGCATTGCGAAACGTTCTCACACTTCCTTCCCCCTTTACGGGGGAAGGTGGCCTGCGGAGCAGGTCGGATGGGGGTGCTGGTACAGTTGGCAGACGGGAGCAAATGTTCGCCAATCGGTCTCTACGGCGTCTCACCCCCCATCCGTCAGGCTCCGCCTGCCACCTTCCCCCGCAAGGGGGGAAGGGATGATCACAGCAACTTCCCTCACCGTTTCCCGCGGCGAACGCCTTCTGTTCCGCGACCTGTCGTTCGCGCTGGCCTCCGGCGAGGCGATCGCCCTGACCGGCGCCAACGGCGCGGGCAAGACCAGCCTGCTGCGCACCCTGGCCGGCTTCATCCGGCCCGACGGCGGCACGGTCGCCTTCGCCGACGTCGAACCCGCCGGGGCCCGGGCCAACCATGTCCACTGGCTGGGCCATCTCGACGGCCTCAAGAGCGGCCGCCGGGCCAGGGAGGAGCTGACCTTCCAGGCGCAGTGGTCGGGCGCCGATGCGGACGGGATCGCCGCCGCCGTCGACGTCCTCGCCCTGGAGCCGCTGCTGGATCTCGAGGTGCGCAAACTGTCGGCCGGACAGCGCCGCCGCCTCGCCTTCGCCCGGCTGATCGCGGCGCCGCGTCCGATCTGGCTGCTGGACGAGCCCTTCGCCCCGCTCGACGCCCGCTGGCGCGCCGCGCTCGGCCTGCTGATGCAGGCCCATCTCGACAAGGGGGGCGGCCTCATCGCCGCCGTGCATGATCCCCTGCCGCTTCCCGCCCGCGTGCTGGACATCGGAGCGGGACGATGAGGACCCTCCTCGTTCTTTTCCGCCGCGAACTCGCCCTCGCCTGGGCCGGCGGCGGCGGGCCCCTGCTGGCCTGCGGCTTCTTCCTGTGCCTGACCGTGCTGGTCCCGCTGGCCGCCGGCGGCGATCCGGCGGGGTTGAAGCCGGTCGCGGGCGGGATCGCCTGGCTGGCCCTCGCCCTGTCGTCGATCCTGTCGCTGGAACGGCTGTTCGAGCGCGACCTCGAGGACGGCGCCCTCGATCTGATCGCGCTGGGGCCCGTCCCGCTGGAGCTGGTCGTTCTGACCAAGGCCAAGGCGCAGTGGCTGGCGGTCGGCGCCCCTCTGGCGATCACCGCCCCCCTCGCCGCCGTCACCCTCGGCCTGCCGCCGGCGCTGGCGCCCCTGGTCGGCCTGTCGGCCCTCATCGGCGCCCTCGGCTTCGCCCTGACCGGAGCCCTCGGCGCGGCGCTGGCCCTCGGCGCCAAACGCGGCGGCCTGCTGATCGCCGTCGTCGTCCTGCCCCTGTTCATTCCGCCGGTGGTCTTCGGCGCGGGCGCGCTGGAGCGGGCGGCCAACGGGCTCGACCCCACACCGGCTTTGGCATTCCTCGCCGCCTATGTGCTGTTCGCCGCCGTGGTCACGCCCTTCGCGGCGGCGGCCGCGATCCGGAACGCCCAGGGCTGACCGATCAATGCAGGCCGACGGTTCCCTTGAGCCCCGTCAGGATCACCGCCGGGTCATAGCCGACGCCTGATTTGAACACATACTGGAACCGGTCCAGCGCGGTCGGATCGGTCGACGGATCGCCGTCGATCAGGATCAGGTCCGCCCGCTTGCCCGCTTCGATCGAGCCGACCTCCGCGTCGCGCCCCAGGAACCGCGCCCCGTTCAACGAAGCGATCCGCACCACCGTCTCGAAGTCGAACCCCGCCTCCAGCATCAGCTGCAATTGACGGCGTGAGGAAAAGCCCGGAATGACGCCGCCATAGCCGGTCGGATCGGTGCCGGCGACGAGGGTGCCGCCGGCGTCGGCGAAGGCCCGTTCAAGCCGCATCATATTGGCCAGCAGGTTGCGGAATTCGTCGCCCGGCCGTTGCTGGACCAGCGGCCAGACCTGTTCGTACTGGGCCCGCACCGGCGGGGTCAGCAGCTCCAGCGCCGCTTCCGGCGCCTTGGGCCGGCCGGTCGTCAGGGTTTCGATGATCGTCAGGGTCGAGGTCAACACAACGCCCTTGTCGACCAGGCGCCGGATCAGGGCCTGGACCTCGGGCGAGGCAGGATCGATGGTCGCCAGAGCGGTCAGGGTCGCCGCCTGGTCGGGGCAGACGTCCGGCTGTTTGTCGGCCACGAAGTCCGTCGAGGCGAAGAAGCCATGCTCGAGGTTGTCGATCCCCAGATCGGCCGCTTCCCGATAGGTCACGGAACAGAGATGGCCGGTGACCTTCTGGCCGCGCGCGTGCGCCAGCTCGACCACCCGGCCGAGTTCGGCGCGGGTGATCTGCATATAGGTCTTGTAGGAGGTCGCGCCCTCGGCGGCCCAATAGTTGACCATGCGCTCCGCGTCGTCGGCGCCCTCCAGCGCATTCACCTGCACGATCGGCAGGCCGGGCCCGTTCAGATAGGGGGCGGTCACGTCCATGTCCGGCCCCGGCGTGCGCCCCGCCGCGATCTCGGTCCTGAGGTTCAGGTCGGCATAGGGCGACATCGAGCCGGCGGTGCGCAGGGTGGTGACGCCGCCGGCCAGATACAGGCGCGGGAAGCTGAAGCTCATCTCGCCGTAATTGTCCCGCCCGGTCGGATAGAACATGTGCTCGTGCATCAGGACGAGGCCGGGAGTCAGGGTCTTGCCGGCTCCCTCGATCACCCGCGCGCCCTCCGGAGCCGCCAGATCCGGGCCGACCCCGTCGATGCGGCCGTCGCGGATCAGCACGCTCATGCCCGGGCGTGCGGGAGCGCCCGTGCCGTCGACCAGACTCACATCCCGGATCAGGATCACCGGCTCGTCGAACGCCAGCCAGGCCGGGCGGCGCGGCGCCGGCGCGGCCTGGGCCTCGGGCGGGGCCGGGATCTGGGCGAGCGCCGTGCCGGCGGCCAGGGCGAGGGCCAGTCCGGCCAGGATTCCGCGGGCGGTTGTCATGATCGATCCTCCGACTGCGCCAATGGCTAACGGAGTTGCGGCCGCCCGAACACTTAAGCCTTCGTAATCCGCCGTCAGGCCTTTTTGACGAACTCGGTCCGCAGCACGAGGCCGCGCACCTTGTCGACATTGGCCTCGATCTCGTCCGTGTCGCCGGTCAGCCGGATGTTCTTGACCAGCTGGCCGCGCTTCAGCGTCACCCCGCCCGAACCCTTGACCTTGAGGTCCTTGATCAGGGTCACGCTGTCGCCGTCGGCGAGGACGTTGCCGTTGGAATCCTTGGTGACATCGTCAGTCATGGCGGGCCTTTCAGACTTGATGGGCGACGCTCTAGCACAGCTTGGCCGTCCGTCACGCCCCGGGGCGTTCGAAGCGCGACGACCCGCCAGGCGGCTCATGTAGCGCGAAGCGCGATAGCCGACTAAAGAACCCCTCGATGTTCCTCGCCAATCCAGACCGCTTCCTGCGTTTCACCCGTCCGCTGACGCCCTTGCTGTGGGCGCTGGCCGTCGTGCTGCTGGCCGTCGGGACCTGGTTCGCCTTCGCCGCGCCCGAGGACTATCAGCAGGGCGACACCCTGCGGATCATGTTCGTGCACGTGCCGGCCGCCTCGGTCGGGCTGATGATCTATGCGGCCCTGGGCGTCTCCAGCTTCTTCGCCCTGGTGTTCCGCCATCCGCTGGCCGATGCGGCGGCGCGGGCCGCGGCCCTGCCCGGCGCGGCCTACACCCTGCTGGCCCTGATCACCGGCAGCCTGTGGGGCAAGCCCATGTGGGGGGTCTGGTGGGCGTGGGGCGACGCGCGGCTGATGTCGGTGCTGATCCTGTTCCTGTTCTACCTCGGCTACATGGCCCTGCGCGCCTCCATCGACGACGAGGCCAAGGCGGCCCGGGCCGCCGCGGTGCTCGGCCTGGTCGGCCTGATCAATCTGCCGATCGTCAAATTCTCGGTCGACTGGTGGAACACCCTGCACCAGCCCGCCTCGCTGCTGCGGGCCGAAGGTCCCGCCATGCCCGCCGTCTTTCTCACGCCCCTGCTGACCATGATGGCGGCCTTCGGGGTCTTCTTCCTCGCCGTCTGGATCACCTCGATCCGCACCGAGATCGTCCGCCGCCGGGTCCTGACCCTGCGCGCCCGCCGGGCACAGGAGGCCTGAAGATGATCGACCTCGACATGGGCGCCTACGCCGCCTTCGTCTGGCCCGCCTGGGGGATCAGCGCCGCCGTGCTGGCCGTCCTCGCCGTCCGCGCCCTGATCGCGTCGCGGCGCTGGAACGCGGAACTGAAGCGCCTCGACGAGACCGTGGACACGACCCGCGCTCAAGCAGGGCGAAGCCCGGCGGCGCCCACACAATGAGCCGCTGGCTGTCCCTCATTCCGCTGGTGGTGCTGGTCGCCCTCGCCGCCCTGTTCATCGGCTGGTCGCTGAAGCGCGATCCGGCGATCAAGCCCGACGCCCTCGTCGGCCAGTCGATCCCCCAGACCGTCCTGCCGATCCTGACCGGCGCCACGCCCGGCCCCGGTCATGTCGACATTCGCACCGCGGGCGTGGGCAAGCCCATGCTCGTCAATGTCTTCGCCAGCTGGTGCCTGCCCTGCAAGGTCGAGCATCCTAAGCTGATGGCCCTGAAAGCCCGCGGCGTCGCCGTCGTCGGCGTGGCCTGGAAGGACGATCCCGCCGACACCCGGCGCTTCCTCGACGAACTGGGCGATCCCTATTCCATGGTGCTGGTGGATCAGGACGGCCGGGCCGGACTCGATCTGGGCATCACCGGCGCGCCCGAGACCTTCGCCGTCAACGCCATGGGCCGGGTGGTCGCCAAGTCCAGCGGCCCCCTGGTCGACGACGCCGAGATCGAACGGATGGTCGCCGCCATCCAGGCCCCGCCTCGCCCCCTGCCGACCGCGCCGCGCCGTTAACCCTTTTCCTGCGGTTTTCATTAACCCTGTCGGCATGAGCGCGATTCGTCCCAACCTGCCCTCCGCCCTGTTCCCGACGCACCCCGCGGGCCAGACGCCCGTGCGCGCCTCGCGATCGGACTTCTTCAAGGCCGCCCTGGAGGCCGTTCAGGGCCCGCCGGCCGGGCCCGACCTGAAATCCGCCGCGCCGCAACCGACGGCCGCCCCCTTCGAAGCCCAGTCCGCCCGGCCGGGGGCCCTGCTGGACATCCGCGTCTAGGACGGGGCCCGTTCGGCCTTCACGCGAAAATGAGCGGCGTGTTTTCGCCTGCCGTGATTAACCTGCCGCCCATGCGTACGAAGGGCTGGATCATCCCTGCGGCGGCCCTCGCGGCCGCCTTGCTGGCGGCGGGGGCGGGAGCCCAGCCGGCTCCGAAACGCGTCGCCCACCGCGACGCCCCGCCGCCCGAGCCCGTCGTCGTCGAACTGTTCACCGCCCAGGGCTGCGCCGGCTGTCCCGAGGCCAACGCCCGGATCGAGGCCGTGGCCGACGAGCCCGGCGTCATCGCCCTGACCTGGGCCGTCGACTACTGGGACTATCTGGGCTGGCAGGACACCTTCGCCCGGCCCGAGTTCGCCCAGCGCCAGCGCGCCTATCGCCGCCCGCTGCGTCTGCGCGACGTCTCCACCCCCCAGGTCGTGATCGACGGCCGCCGTCAGGTCGTGGGCGCCGGCGGCCCCGCCCTGCAATCGGCCATCGACGAAGAGGCGGCGCGCCGCATCTTCCCGCCCGAGATCGAATTCCGCGACACCGGCGACCGGGTCGGGGTCGGCTCGGGTCCGTCCCCGGCCGGCGGGGCGGAGGTCGTGGCCGTGATGTACACGCCCGGTCCGCAGACGGTGGAGATCGATCGCGGCGACAACCGCGGCCGCAGCGTGCGCCACACCAATGTCGTCCGTTCGGTCCGGACCCTGGGCGACTGGACCGGCCAGCCGCGCCTCTACGCCCTGCCCGCCGCGCGCGATCCGGACCAGGCCGTCGCCATCCTGGTTCAGGGCAAGGGCGACCGACGCATCCTCAACGCCGCCGTCCTGCCGCCGGGCTGAGGCGCGCCTGCCCCGACGAGGGCTGGTTCCGGCCGCGGGATCGCCTCAGGCCCCCGCCTTCTTCGCAAACGACAACGCCCCGGCCGCCAGCATCGGCACCTGTTCGGCCATGGCCCGGGCGTGGACGCTGGCGGCGGTGCCGTCGCGCACCCGCCCGGCGATGCCCTGACAGATGGCCGCCAGCCGGAACAGATTATAGGCGAACAGCCAGTCCAGATCGCCCGGCGTCGCCCCCGTCAGCCGGGTGTAGCGCTCGACCGTCTGCTCGACGGACGGAATCCCCAGGGCCTCGATGTCGACCCCGGCCAGGCCGTTGCGCGCGCTGGCCGGAATGACCCAGGCGATCAGCAGGTAGGAAAAGTCCGCCATTGGATCGCCGAGCGTCGACAGCTCCCAGTCCAGCACCGCCCGCACCTCGGCCGCATCCGGCGCGAGGATCATGTTGTCGAGGCGGAAGTCGCCGTGGACGATCCGCGTCGGCCCCTCCGGCGGCAGGGTGGCGGGCAGGAATTCGATCAGCCGGTCCATGGCCGGGATCGGCTCGATCTCCGACGCCCGGTACTGTTTCGTCCAGCGCCCGACCTGCCGCTCGAAATAATTGCCCGGTCGGCCATAGTCGCCGAGGCCGATGGCGGCGGGGTCGAAGGCGTGCAGCGCGGCCAGGGTATCCACCTGGACGTCATAGATGGCCCGCCGCTGCGCCGGTTCCATGCCGGGCAGTTTCAGGTCCCACAGCACCCGCCCCTCGACCTTGTCCATGACGTAGAACATCGAGCCGATGACGGTCTCGTCCGTACACAGAGCATAAGGCCGCGCGACCGGATAACCCTGCGCGTGCAGGGCCGAGATGACGGTGAACTCCCGGTCCACCGCATGGGCGCTGGCCAGCAAGGTCCCCGGCGGTTTGCGGCGCAGCACATAGGTCCGGCCCGGCGTGGCCAGCTCATAGGTCGGGTTCGACTGCCCGCCCTTGAACTGACGCATGGTCAGCGGCCCGGCGTAGCCCGCGACATTCGCCGTCAGCCAGCGCTCCAGCGCCGCCGCGTCCAGCGCATGGCGGGGATCGACCTCGCGCGTGCCCGAGAAGGCGGCCTGGGCGTCGGACAGGGCGGGATCGGAAAGATCAGGTGTGGTCATGTCGGGTCCGGATTCGCGGCGATGATGGCGGCCCGCACGGCGCCGCGCCAGCCCTTCAGCAGACGTTCGCGTTCGCCGGCCTCCATCCGCGGCGTCCAGCGCGCCGGGGCCTCGACCGGATGATCCTCCAGATCGCCGATCAGGCCGACGCCCAGCGCCGCCAGCTTGGCCGCCCCCAGCGCCGTCATCTCCTGAAACGCCGGCCGCTCGACCACGACCTCGCAGATGTCGGCCACGAACTGCATGGCGAAGGCGTTGGCGGTGACCCCGCCGTCGACCCTGAGCACCTTCAGCCCCGGCGCCCCGTCCTTCGCCAGGGCGTCCAGCAGGTCGCGGGTCTGATAGGCCAGGCTCTCCAGCGCCGCCCGCACCATATGGGCCGGCCCGCTGTCGCGGGTCAGGCCGGTGATCGTCCCCCGCGCCTCCGGCTCCCACCACGGCGCGCCCAGGCCGGTGAAGCCGGGGACCAGATAGACGCCGCCGTTGTCCTCCAGGCCTTGCGCCAACGCCTCGGACTGCCGTGACTCCGTGATCACCTTCAGCCCGTCGCGCAGCCACTGGATCGCCGACCCCGCCGAGAAGATCGATCCCTCCAGCGCATAGGCTGCGTCCCCGCCGACGGCGTAGCCCAGGGTGCCCAGCAGCCGGCTGGTCGAGGTCACCGGCGCCGCGCCGACATTGGCGACCAGGAACGCCCCGGTGCCATAGGTGATCTTGGCGTCCCCCGCCTTGAGCGCGCCATGGCCGACCAGCGCCGCCTGCTGATCCCCCGCCGCCCCGTGGATCGGCAGGGCCGCGCCGAACAGCGACGGCTCGCAGTCGCCGAGAGGATCGGCGCACCCCCGGATCTCCGGCAGCACCGTCATCGGCACATTAAACAGCGCCGCCAGATCCGGCCGCCATTGCCGCGTCGCCAGATCCATCAGCGAGGTGCGGCTGGCGTTGGTGGCGTCGGTGACGTGGCTGGCGCCGCCCGTCAGCTTCCAGATCAGCCAGGTCTCGATGGTCCCGACCTTGACCTCGCCCACCGCTGCGCGGTCGCGCGCGCCGGGGACCGCGTCCAGCAGCCAGGCGAATTTCGAGGCCGAGAAATAGGGATCGAGGATCAGCCCCGTCGCCGCCTGCACCATCGGCTCATGCCCCGCGGCGGCCAACTGGCCGGTGGCCGCCGCCGTGCGCCGGTCCTGCCACACGACGGCGCGGTGCAGGGGCTCGCCGGTCGCGGCGTCCCACAACACCGAGGTCTCGCGCTGGTTGGTGATGCCGATGGCCGCGAACCGCCCGACGCCGCCCGCCTTGCGGATGACCTCGCGGCAGGTCTGCAGCGTCGCGGTCCAGATTTCGGCGGCGTCATGCTCGACCCAGCCGGGCCGGGGGAAATGCTGCTCGAGTTCGATCTGGCTGACGGCGACGGGCCGCAGCCCGCCCTCGGGCGCGCATTCGAAGGCGATGGCGCGGGTGGACGTCGTGCCCTGGTCGATGGCGAGGATCAGAGACTTCATCGGCGCAGGTTAGAGCGGCCTTCGGCAGACTCAACCGCTCATCGCGGCGAGGCCGCAACCCCGGAGCCTGCTTTCGGGGCCGGGAGGTTCATCACGAAGAACACCAAGGGGTCACGAAGGACACGAACGCAGGCGAGACAGGCGCGGGTCCCTTTGTGCTCTTCGTGATCTCTTCTTCGTGTCCTTTGTGATGAACCTTCCGGCCGTTGGATTGACGCCGGAAGCCCGGCTTTCGCCGGGATGGTCGGGCCGCTATGAGTTCTGCATGCACACCGCCTCCTTCGCCGGCGTACAGGACGCCGCCCGCCAGTTGCTCGGCCACGCCGTCCGCACCCCGCTGATCGAAAGCCCGGCGCTGAACGAGCGCGTCGGCGGCCGCGTGCTGATGAAGGCCGAGACCCTGCAGCGCGCCGGGGCCTTCAAATTCCGCGGGGCCTGGAACCGCATCAGCCGCCTGACCCCCGATGAGCTGACGCGCGGCGTCGTGGCGTATTCGTCGGGAAATCACGCCCAGGCCGTGGCCTGCGCCGCGCGGATGAGGGGAACCTCGGCCGTCATCGTCATGCCCGCTGACAGCCCGAAGGTGAAGGTCGACGGCGTCATCGCCTTCGGCGGCGAGGTGCGGATGTACGACCGATATGCCGAAAGCCGCGAGGCCATCGGCGAGGAGATCGCCCGCACGCGCGGCTCCATCCTCGTCCGCCCGTTCGACGACCCCTTCGTCATCGAGGGCCAGGGCACCATCGGGCTCGAAATTATCGAACAGGCCGACGCGCCGCTCGACCAGCTGGTCTGCGGCGCCTCCGGCGGCGGCATGATCGCCGGGATCAATCTGGCCATGGCCGCCCTGTCGCCCGACACGCCGGTGATCGCGGTCGAGCCGCGCGACTACAACGACATGCAGCTGTCGATCGCGGCGGGCGAACGGCTGACCCACGCCCCGGCGAAAGGGACCATCTGCGACGCCCTGATGACCGACCGGCCCGGCGAGCTGACCTTCCCCATCAATCGCCGCATCGACCGCGTCGAAACCGTCTCCGACGCCGAGGTGGCCGAGGCCGTCCGCTACGCCTTCCACACGTTGAAACTGGTGGTCGAACCGGGCGGCGCCGTGTCGCTGGCGGCGATTCTGGCCGGCAAGGTCGAGGCGAAGGACCGAACCACCGCCGTCATCCTCTCGGGCGGCAATGTCGATCCCGCCCTGTTCGCCGCCATCATCGAAGACCGTTTCACCCCAATCGCCTGAGGAGCCTGACGCCCATGAGCCGCACCGAACGCAAGGGTCAGCCGACCCCCGTCGCCGACCTGCCCGGCCTGATCGGCCAGGAAATCGGCGTCAGCCGCTGGATCCGCGTGGACCAGGCCCGCATCAACGCCTTCGCCGAAATCACCGAGGACCGGCAGTTCATCCACGTCGATCCCGTGGCCGCGGCGAAAACTCCGTTCGGCGGAACCATCGCCCACGGCTTCCTGACGCTCTCCCTGCTTTCGGCCATGACCTATGACGCCGTCCCGCCGCTGGAAGGCGTGGTGATGGGCGTCAACTACGGCTTCGACAAACTGCGCTTCCTCGCCCCCGTGCCGACGGGATCGAACGTCCGGGGCCGGTTCAAACTCCTCTCGGCCGAAGACAAGGGCGGCGGCCGCTGGCTGCTGAAGCACGAGGTCACGGTCGAGATCGAAGGGGCGGAGAAGCCGGCGCTGATCGCGGAATGGCTGGGGATGCAGGTGGTGGGCGGGCGATCTTGAAATGGACCATTGATTGGTCCATATTTTGGCCATGACGCATATCGCCATCTCGGAAGCCAAGGCTCATCTGACCGATCTCGTCCGGCGTGCCGAGGGCGGAGAGGACGTGGTCCTGACGCGTCACGGCAAGGAGGTCATTCGCCTCGTTCCCGTGCGAGCCTCTGGCAAGCTGCGCGAACAGCGGGCGGCGGCGATCCGCGCCGCTCAAGCCTTGGTCGGGGATCTTCCGCCGGACTTCGACGCCGCGCGAAGCCAGGATTTCCTCTACGACGATAACGGCCTGCCGGCTTGATAGCCGTCGACAGTTCGGCCCTGATCGAGGTTCTGGCTCGCCAGCCGCTCGCGCCGCGCTGCATGGACGTCCTTCTGGACAACCGGCTGATCATTTCGGCGGCTACGTTCACCGAAACCCTGATCGTAGGGTCTCGCGCCGAGTTCCGCCCGGCGCTGCGACCGTTCCTGGCTGAACTGGCTCTTGAGGTTGTCCCGGTGGATCAGGCCTTCGCCGAACGGGCGGCCGACGCCTACCGTCGTTGGGGAAAAGGCTTCCATGCCGCCTACCTGAACTACGGCGACAGCTTCAGCTATGCCCTCGCCGAGATGTATGGCTGCCCGCTTCTGTACGTCGGGGACGACTTTGCGCAAACGGATATCATCAGCGCGCTCGACTGAAGGCTACCCCTCCCCCAGACACCGCAACGCCACTTCGAGGTTCCGCAGCCCGTCCTCCCCCGTCACCGCGGGCGGTTCGCCGGTGCGGATCGCGTGGGCGAAGGCCTCCAGCTCCTTCTTCAGCGGCTCGGCCGGCCAGCTGTTCACCGCCCGGGTCTGGTAGGAGCCGTCGGGCTGCTGACCGAAATACTCCGTGACCTGACGGGTGATCAGGTCGGCGACGACGAATTTGTTCATCGTCGCGACCTGCAGGGTGCGGACCTTGTAGGGCGTGACCCAGTTGGTGGTGATGTGGGCGATGGTCCCGTTCTCCAGCCGGAACTGCAGCAGGGCCGTGTCCTCGCGCTCGGCGCGGGTGCGGGCCAGCTGGGGCTGGACCTCGACGATCTCGGAATCCGTCAGGTGCCGGATGATGTCGATGTCGTGCACGGCCAGATCGATGACCACCCCGACCTCGCCCATGCGCGGCGGGAAGGGACCGACGCGGGTGATCTGGATCGAGATGACGTCGTCGCCATCGATGGCGCGCTTGACCGCCTCGACCGCCGGATTGAAGCGCTCGACCTGGCCGACCATCAGCACACGGTCATTCGCCCTGGCCGCGTCGATCATGCGCCGGGCGTCGGCGACCGTCGCCGCGATCGGCTTCTCGACCAGCACATGCACCCCGGCCTCCAGCAGGGCGACGCCCAGGTCGGCATGGTGCCGGTTCGGCGTGGCGACCACGGCGGCGTCCAGACCGGCGGCGATGAAGTCGGCCGCCGTGGTGAAGGCCTGGGCGTCATACAGGGCGGCGATCCCCTCGGCCGTGGCGGCGTCGGGATCGAAGACGGCGGTCAGGTCGAAATCGCGGATGTCCGACAGCACGCGGGCGTGGTTGCGCCCCATGACGCCGACGCCGGCGACGCCGACCTTCAGGGGGGGGAGATTCTGGGTCATGCGCGAACCTTAGCCGAAGCTGGCGACCGCCGCGATGATCCTGTCCTGCGTCGCCTCGTCGAGGTCGGCGTGCATCGGCAGGCTGATCACCCGCTGCATCAGACGCTCCGTCACCGGCAGACCCTGCGGCCCGCGCGGGTACATGTCATAGGCCGGCTGCAGGTGCAGCGGGATCGGATAATAGACCGCCGTCGGAACGCCCTGTTCCTTCAGGTGCGCCGCCAGACCATCGCGATCCCTGTGCTCGATCGTATACTGGGCCCAGTTGGAGACGTTTCCCGCCGGGACGTCCGGCACGGCGGCGACATGGGCCCGCAGGCCCTCGTTGTAGCGGGCGGCGATGCGGTTGCGCCATTCGATCTCCTGGCCGAACACCTTCAGCTTCTCGATCAGGACGGCGGCCTGGATGGTGTCCAGACGGCTGTTCAGGCCGATGCGCATGTTCAGATATTTGGGGTCGTGATCGAAGGTCTTGCCCTCCAGATCGCGCGCCACCGCCTTGCCGTGCACGCGGAGGGAATCGATCAGCTGGGCCAGGTCGTCGTCATGGGTCAGCACCGCCCCGCCGTCGCCGTAGCAGCCCAGCGGCTTGGCCGGGAAGAAGCTGGTGGTGGTGATGTCGGCCCATTTCAGGGGGTGTTCGCCATCGATGGTGCAGCCGAAGCCCTGGGCCGAATCGGCGATCAGCTTGAGCCCGTACTTGTCGCAGATCGCCTTGATGGCCGGATAGTCGGCGGGCTGGCCGAACAGGTCGACGGCGATGACCACGCGCGGCTTCAGCCGGCCTTCCTTCAGCGTCGCCTCGATGGCCGCCTCCAGATGGCCGGGGTCCATATTGTAGGTCGTGGCGTCCACATCGACGAAGACCGGCTCGGCGTCGAACCAGGGCACGATCTCGGCCGTGGCGGCGAAGGTGAAGCTGGGCACGAAGACCGCGTCGCCCCGCCCGATGCCCCAGGCCATCAGCGGCAGGGCCAGGGCGTCGGTGCCGTTGGCGCAGCCGAGCGCGTGTTTCGCCTGGCCGAAGGCGGCCAGATCGGCCTCGAACTGCCGCACCTGCGGACCCATGACCCAGGCGCCGCCCACCACGGCCTCCTGCACGGCGGCCTCGATCCGGCCGTTCAGGCGCAGACGCTGGGCCTGCAGGTCGATGAAGGGAATGGTCATGGCGGAAGGTCTCCGGTCGCGCGCGGCGCAAGCGGCGTCAGCCCCGGAGGGAGACGCGGTATGGGCGCCTCCTACCAAATCGGACGCCGCCACGCCAAATCGAACGCCGTCACTTCGCGTGACGGCTTGCAACGGGGGTGTACGGCGCCGTAAGCGCAACGACCATGACCACCGGCGTTCCCGCCGTGTTTCTCGATCGCGACGGCGTGCTGATCGAGGACACCGGCTATCCCCATCTGGAAGACCATCTCCGTCTTGTGACCGGCGCGGCCGAAGCGGTGCGGCGGCTGAACCAGCTGGGCTATCTGTGCGTCGTCGTCACCAACCAGTCCGGCGTGGCGCGCGGCCTGTTCACCGAAGACCAGATGAAGGCCTTCAACGCCCTGATCGTGCGCCGGCTGGCGGCGAAAGGCGCGATCATCGGCGCCGTCTACGCCTGCCCCTTCCATGCCGAGGGCCGGGTCGAAGCGTATATCCATCCGGATCACCCGGACCGCAAACCCAATCCCGGCATGATCCTGAGGGCTGTCGCCGACCACAATATCGATCCGGCGAAGAGCTTCATGATCGGCGACCAGCCCTCCGACATGGAGGCCGCCCGCCGCGCCGGCGTCCCCGGCTTCCTGTTCGAGGGCGGGGATCTGGACGCCTTCATCCGCGACCTGCTCGGTCATTAGCCGCAGCGCGGGCTGTGGGATTTCGCTCCCCGATGAAATAAGCTGGGGTTCGACCGCCCGGAGCCCTGCATGACCCAGACCTTCGCCGACCGCCGCTGGACCAGCGCCGACGGCCTCAGCCTGTACGCCCGCGACTATGCGGCCGCGGCGGGTCCCGCGAAACTGCCGGTCATCGCCATCCACGGCCTGACGCGCAACTCGGCCGATTTCGACGCCATCGCGCCCCTGATCGCCCAGAGCGGCCGCCGCGTCCTGGCCGTCGACGTCCGCGGCCGCGGCCGCTCGGACCGCGCGCCCGATCCGATGACCTACCAGCCCGCGACCTACGCCCGGGACGTACTGGCCCTGATGAGCCAGTCGGGGATCGAGCGCGCCGTCTTCCTCGGCACCTCCATGGGCGGGCTGATCACCATGGCCCTGGCCGCCATCCGCTCGAGGGTCATCGCCGGCGCCATCCTCAACGACATCGGCCCCGAGGTGGCGAAGGAGGGGCTGATGCGCATCGCCGCCTATTCCGGCCAGCCCGTCGACACCCCCGGCTGGGCCGAGGCCGCCGCCTATGTGAAGCTGCACAACGCCGTCGCCTTCCCCCACTATACGGACGCCGACTGGGACGCCTTCGCCCGCCGGGTCTTCAAGGTCGGCACCGAGGGCGCGCCGGTGCTGGACTATGATCCCGACATCGCCGTGCCGATCCGCGCCGCCGGGGCGAAGGCCCTCGTCCCCAATCTGTGGCCCATGTTCAGCCGACTGACGAAGGGCCGCCCGGTCCTGCTGGTCCGCGGCGAGACCTCCGACCTGCTGAGTCCGGCGATCGCGGCGAAGATGCGCAAGCGCGCCCCGAAGATGGACTATGTCGAGGCGCCCGGCATCGGCCACGCCCCCATGCTGGACGAACCCGAGGTCAAGGCGGCGATCTTCCCGTTCCTGAGCGAACTGCCGTGAGGAAAGGCAACAGGACTCAGGCAACAGGCATCAGGTTCTGTTGCCTGTTGCCTGTTGCCTGATCACTCCCCCGGCACATTCCCCTCCAGCTCGTCCAGCCACACCCGCGCCGTGGCGTCGGACGGCGCGCGCCAGTCGCCGCGCGGCGACAGCGAGCCGCCGGTGACCACCTTGGGCCCGTTGGGCAGGGCCGAGCGTTTGAACTGGCTGGTCTGGAAGAAGCGGAACAGGAATTTCGCCAGCCAGGCCTTGATCGTCGGCAGGTCGTAGGCGATCCGCTCGGCGTCCGGCGTCGCGGTCGGCCAGTGACCGGCGGACGCATCCTTCCACGCCTGATGCGCCAGATACGCCACCTTCGACGGCTTCAGCCCGAACCGGGTCACATGGAAGAGGAAGAAGTCGTTCAGCGCATAGGGGCCGACGGTCGCCTCGGTCGACTGGATCCTGCCGTCGGCGCCGGGGGGCACCAGTTCCGGCGAAATCTCCGTGTCCAGAATGGCGTTCAGCACCGCCGCCGCCTCGCCGGCGTGCTCCTTCGCCGCCACCCAGCGGATCAGGTGCCGGATCAGCGTCTTCGCCACCCCGCCGTTGACGTTGTAGTGGCTCATATGGTCGCCGACGCCATAGGTCGACCAGCCCAGCGCCAGTTCCGAAAGGTCGCCGGTGCCCAGCACGAAGGCGTCATGCTGGTTGGCCAGACGAAACAGATAGTCCGTCCTCAGACCGGCCTGCACATTCTCGAAGGTGATGTCGTGAACCGGCTCGCCCATGGCGAAGGCATGGCCGATATCGTTCAGCATCCGGGTCGCGGCCGGACGGATGTCGATCTCATGGGCGCTGACCCCCAGCGCCTTCATCAGGGCGTGGGCGTTCGACTTCGTCCCCTCCGAGGTCGCGAACCCCGGCAGGGTGAAGCCCAGAATATTGCCGCGCGGCAGCTTCAGCCGGTCGAAGGCCCGGCAGGCGACCAGCAGGGCCTGGGTCGAATCCAGTCCGCCCGACACCCCGATGACGACACGCTCGCCGTTTGTCGCCTTCATCCGGCGCATCAGCCCCTGGACCTGGATGTTGAAGGCCTCGTAGCAGTCGTGGTCCAGCCGCGCCGGATCGTCGGGCACGAAGGGGAAGCGGTCCAGCGGCCGGATCAGATCATCGGTCCGGCCGTCCTCACGCGCCTCGAACGGCACGATCGTCGCGGGCTCGCCCTCGATGCGGGCGCAGTCGGCGAAGGTGCCGTTGCGCAGCCGGTCCAGGCCGATCCGTTCGACGTCGATGTCGGCGATCGTCAGATGGCTCTCCAGCGAGAACCGCTCGCCCTCGGCCAGTCGGGCGCCCAGTTCATGGATCGTCGCCTGACCGTCCCACGCCAGGTCGGTGGTGCTTTCGCCCCAGCCCGAGGCGGTGAAGACGTAGGCGCCTTGCGTCCGCATCGACTGGCTGGCGCACAGCACGGCCCGCTCGTCCGCCTTGCCGATGACGATGTTGGAGGCCGACAGGTTCAGCAGGATGCGCGCGCCGGCCAGGGCCGCCCGCGTCGACGGCGGCAGCGGCGCCCAGAAATCCTCGCAGATCTCGGCGGCGAAGACGAAGCCCGGCCGGTTGGCGGCCTCGAAGATCAGGCCCGGCGCGAAATCGATCGTCTCGCCGTTCAGCACGATCAGGTCCTCGGACCGGCTGGCCGCCGGCGCGAACCAGCGCTTCTCATAGTATTCGCGGTAGTTCGGCAGATAGGCCTTGGGCACGACGCCCAGCACGGCGCCCGACCCCAGCACCACGGCGCAATTGTACAGGGCGTCGCCGTTGCGGAGCGGCGCGCCGATCACGGCCACGACGCCGGCCTCGTCCGCAACCTCGGCCAGTTCGGCGATGCGCCGCTCGACCTCGGCCAGCAGGGCCTCCTGCATCAGCAGATCATCGATGGCGTAGCCGCTCAGGCTCAGCTCGGGGAAGACGATCAGGTCCACGCCCTGCTCGCCCGCCTGCCGGATCAGGGCGGCGTGTTCCTCCGCATTGGCGACCGGATCGGCGATATGCACGACCGGCGTCGCGGCGGCCACGCGGACGAAGCCGTGGGTGCGGGGGGAGTGGAACGGGTGGGCTTTGGGCATCAAACTTTCCGTGCATCCCCGCGAAGGCGGGGACCCAGTGCTTTCGTAAGGCAAAGTGGGTGGGATCGCCATCAGCGGCAACTCCCATCGTCCGGTCGCCCAAGGGTCTGGGTCCCCGCCTTCGCGGGGATGCACGGAGTATTTTGCAGGTTCGCGTGACGCGCCCGCAATGCCCCGCTAAAGCCAACCCATGAACGACACGCCGAAAAAGGGCTGGCTCTCGCGCCTGGGCGAGGGCCTCTCCCGCTCCTCGAAACAGATGACCGAGCAGGTCGTCGCCGCCTTCGTCAAGGAACCCCTGTCCGAGGCCGCCCTGGACGGGCTGGAAGAGCATCTGCTGGAAAGCGATCTCGGCCCCGCCGCGACCGACCGCATCGTCGCCCGCTTCCGCGAGCTGCGCTTCGGCGCCGGCGCCAACGAACGCGAGGTCAAGGAGGCCCTGGCCGAGGCCGTCGCCGCCGAACTGGTCCATCACGAGGCCCGCTACGAGCCGCTGAACGGCCCCCGCCCCTTCGTCACCCTGTTCGTCGGCGTCAACGGCTCGGGCAAGACCACCACCCTGGGCAAGATCGCCTCCGACCTGACCGGCCAGGGCGCCAAGGTCATGATCGTGGCCTGCGACACCTTCCGCGCCGCCGCCCGCGAACAGCTCAAGGTCTGGTCCGAGCGCGCCGGGGCGACCTTCGAAAGCCGCCGCGACGGCGCCGACCCCGCCGGCCTGGCCTTCGACGCCTACACCCGGGCCAGGGCCGAGGGCTATGACGTCGTCCTCATCGACACCGCCGGCCGGCTGCAGAACAAGTCGGCCCTGATGGACGAACTGCTCAAGATCGTGCGCGTGCTGAAGAAGATCGACCCGGAGGCGCCGCATGAGACCCTGCTGGTGCTCGACGCCACCGTCGGCCGCAACGCCCTCGCCCAGGAACAGATCTTCGGCCGCACCGCCTATGTCTCCGGCCTGGTCATGACCAAGCTGGACGGCACGGCCCGCGGCGGGGTGCTGGTGCCCGTCGCCCAGGCCTCGGACGCCCCCATCAAGCTGATCGGCGTCGGCGAAGGCGTCGACGATCTGCAACCCTTCGACGCGCGAGCCTTTTCAAGATCATTGGTGGGGCTTGAGGACTGACTCATGAGTGATGACGCTGCCCCTGCCCCGAAGGCGCAAAAGGAGTCCCGCCTGCGCCAGGCGGTCGATTTCAGCGGCCTGCTGGCTTTCGGCCTCGCCTTTCTGGTGCTGCGTCTGCGCGGCCTGGACGGCGATGCGGCCCTGGTCAACGCCACCTGGTTCCTGGTCGCCGGCTCGGCCGTGGGCGTGGCGATCGGCCTGATCGTCGAAAAGCGGCTGGCCGTGCTGCCGCTGCTGGTCGGCGGATTCGCCCTGGTCTTCGGCCTGCTGACCCTGTTCACGGGCGACGGCCTGTGGGTCAAGCTCAAGGTCACCATCCTCAACGCCTGCCTCGCCATCGGTCTGCTGGGCGGTCTCTGGCTGGACAAACAACCCCTGCGGGCCCTGCTCGGCACGGTGATCCCGATCAACGACCGGGCCTGGCGCACCCTGACCTTCCGCTACGGCCTCTTCTTCCTGGCGGTCGCCATCGTCAACGAACTGGTGCGCAGCGAGGCCCTGGTCGGCTGGGCGGCCGCCCGCCTCGGCCGCGTCGATATCGATCCGGCCGATGTCTGGGTCAGCTTCCGGGGGGTGCTGTGGGTCGCCTCCTCGGCGTTCGGCCTGTCCCAGATTCCGCTGATCATGCGCAACCTGACCTCGACCGACAAACCCGTCGATCCGATGGCCCCGGCCGAGCCGGACCGGGCGCCGTGAACGGTCGACGTATCGTCCGTCGTCAAACCGTAAAATGCGCCTGCTAGCACTGTCGCTGCGTTCAAGGGGATACGGTCCATGGTCAAGTCCGGGAACAAGGCGAAACGCGGCGGGGGTCTGGGCGCGTCGCCCAGCCACCTGATGCATCGCGTGCTGCAGCTGGCGCTCGACATCTATTCCGAAGAGACGGGTGCGGACGGCCTGACCCAGCGCCAGTTCGCCGTGCTGGAAGCGGTCAGCCACAAGTCCGGCCTGACCCAGACCGATCTGGTCCGGGCCACCGGCATCGACCGCTCGACCCTGGCCGACCTGGTCTCGCGCATGACGGCCAAGGGCCTGCTGGACCGCGAAAAGTCCGTCATCGACGCCCGGGCCAAGGCCGTGCGCCTGTCCGTCGCCGGTCAGGCGGCCCTGGAAGCGGCCCGCCCGAAGGTCGAGGCGGCCGACAAACGGATCATGTCGCTGCTGCCCAAGGGCAAGCGCGACGGCTTCCTCGACCTGCTGGCCGAACTGGCCGGAGAGGCCGACGCCGCCCCCGCCAAGGCCAAGGCCGAGGCCCGCGCCGCCAAGAAGGCCGCGCGCGAGGCGAAGAAGGCCGAAAAACTGGCGAAGAAGGCGGACAAGCCCGCCAAACTTCCCAAGGCCGAAAAACCGGCCAAGGCGAAGAAGGCCAGGGTGCTGGAGCCGGCTTGACGTCCCTTCTCCCCTTGGGGGGGAAGGTGTCGCGCGAAGCGTGACGGATGAGGGGTCAGGTCAGGGCGTTCCGGCCGGAAGGGTGATCGCGTCAGGCATCCCCCTCATCCGGCCCTCCGGGCCACCTTCTCCCCCGGAGGGGAGAAGGGCGCCCCCTCAATCCACCAGCTGCTGGCTCAGATACACATAATGCCGGGCCCATCGCCGCGCGTTGGCGACCGGATCGGCGTCATTGGAATGCCCGCCTGACGTCTCTTCGTAATAGAGATGGTCGTGGCCCTGCTCGCCCAGCCGCGCCGCGAATTTGCGCGCATGGCCCGGATGCACCCGGTCGTCCCGCGTATTGGTGGTGATGTAGACCCGCGGATACTCTGTCTCCGGACGAAGCTGCTGATAGGCCGAATAGCGGGCGATGTACGCCGCCTCTTCCGGGATGCGCGGGTCGCCGTACTCGCCGATCCACGACGCCCCGGCCGGCAGTTCGTGATAGCGCAGCATGTCGATCAGCGGGCTTTCGATCACCGCCGCATTGATCAGCTCCGGATGCTGGGTGACGGCCACCGAGGTCAGCACCCCGCCGTTCGACCGGCCATAGATGCCGGTCCGGCGCGGCGAGGTGATCCCGCGCTGCTGCAGGTCCCGCGCGACCGCCGCATAGTCGTCGAACGCCAGCTGCCGGTTCTCCTTGAGCACCGACTGGTGCCAGGCCGGACCGAACTCGCCGCCGCCGCGGATGTTGGCGTTGACGTAGACCCCGCCGTTCTCGAGCCACAGCCTGCCCATCTCGGGGATGTAGGCGGGCGGCTTGGACACCTGGAACCCGCCGTAGCCATAGATGATCGTGGGAGCGTGGCCGTCCATGACCAGCGCCTTCGGCCGGACCACGAAATAGGGGATCTTCGTCCCGTCCGACGAGGTGGCCTCGAACTGTTCGACGACGTGGGTCGAGGCGTCGAAGCGGGCCGGGGCCTGGCGCACCGTCTCGGCCGTCCCCGCCCGCGCATCGGCCAACGCCAGGGTCGAGGGCGTCAGGAAGCCTTCGTAGGAATAGAAGATGCGGCCGGATTCCCGGCTGGACGAGCCCAGGTGGACGGCGGCGTTCTCGGGCGCCGGCAGCGAGGTCTCCGGCCAGCCCCGTTCGCCCCGGTTCTGGAACACGGCGGTGCGGCCGCGGACGTTGTCGTAGAGGGTGGCGACGATCCGGTCGTCCATGACGGCGACATCCTCGACCGACTGACGCGCCGTCGGCGTGAAGACGGTCTCGTCGAAGTTGGAGACGATCACCTCGTCTCGCCCGAGTGGTCGAAGCTTTGCGGTGACGACAGCGAGCAGGGAGCCCGCCGGGACGACGTGGTCTTCGTGGTTCCACGCCTCATCAAGCGTGACGACGAGTTGCTCGCCCATCATGCCACGAATGCTGACGCGTTCCGGCAGGTTCAGCTTCACCGGCGTTCCGTCCACCAGTTCCCATGTCTCGCTGCGGAAGGTGTCGAGTGGCCGGCTGATCAGCACGCCCAAGACCTCGCCCGCGCCGTTCCGATAGACCGACGGGCTCACCCCATACCCCCCGTCGCCGATGTCGCCGCGATAGACCTCGGTCGCCTGCGCCAGCGTCTGCCCCCGCTTCAGCGACTTGACGATGAAGGGATAGCCGCTCTCCGTCAGCGTGCCCGACCCGAAGTCCGTGGCCACCAGCAGGGTGTCGCGGTCCAGCCACTCCAGCCGGTGCTTGCCCTCCGGCAGGATGAAGCCGTCCTCGACCCACAGCCCCGTCACCGTATCGAACTCGCGTACCACGACCGCGTCCTTGCCGCCGTCGGACAGGTTGACCAGGCATCGCGTCTCGTCCGGCGCGAGGCAGTCGGCGCCCTTCCAGACCCAGTCCCGGCCCTCGGCCTTCGCCAGGGCGTCGACGTCGAGCATCGTCTCCCACCGCGTGTTCGCCGAGCGATAGCTGTCCAGCGTCGTGCGCCGCCAGATCCCCTTCGGATTGGCCGCGTCCTGCCAGAAATTGCCGATCCCCTCGCCGAGGAAGGACGGCCCCGGAATCCGGTCCGTCGCCGACAGGATGTCGAAGGCCTGCCGGCGGAAGGTCTCATAGCGCGGATCGCCGGTCAGGGCGGCCAGGGACCGCTCGTTCTCGCCGGCCACGAAGGCCATGGCCTCGGCCCCGTTGACCTCTTCCAGCGCCAGATGATCGTCGGCGGCGCGCACCCCGGCGGGGGTCAGATCCGCCGGCAGGTGCGGCGGCGGCGCGGGGCGCGCGATCCGCGCGGCGGGACCCCAGACGACCGGGGCCCCGTCCGCCGGCGCCGGCGCGGTGGACGCGCAGGCCGTCAGGGCGAGGGCCGAAGCCGTGAAGAGAAGGATGCGCATACGTTGACTCCGCTCATCCCGGCCAGCCGGGACCCCCGTGTTTCAGACCTATTCCTGGGCCGGCTCGTCCATCAGCCGGCGGCTCAGATAGGTGTATTCCAGCGCCAGCCGTCGCGCCGTCTCGCGCAGATTGGCCCCCGCCGCATGGCCGCCGTCGGTGTTCTCGTAGAACAGCACCGGATAGCCCAGCTCCAGCAGACGCGCCGCCGCCTTGCGGGCGTGGCCCGGATGGACGCGGTCGTCCTTGGTCGAGGTGTGGATGAAGACCTCGGGATAGGGCTGGCCCGCTTCAAGCCGCTGATACGGCGAATAGGCCTCGATCCACGCCCGCTCTTCGGGCACGTCCGGATTGCCGTATTCCGCCATCCACGAAGCCCCCGCCAGCAGCTTGTGGAAGCGCAGCATGTCGAACAGCGGCACCTGGATGACCGCGGCGTTGATCAGGTCCGGCCGCTGGGTCAGCATCGCCCCCATGAACAGCCCGCCCTGCGAGCCGCCCATGATGCCCAGCTTCGGCTGGCTGGTGATGTCGCGCGCGATCAGGTCCAGGGCCACGGCCTGATAGTCCTCGTGCGCCCGCTGCCGGTTCTGCTGCAGCGCCGCCTGGTGCCAATTGGGCCCGAACTCGCCGCCGCCGCGCGTATTGGCGATGACATAGACCCCGCCCCGCTCCAGCCACAGCTTGCCGACCGTGGCCGAATAGCCGGGCAGCAGCGAGTTCTGGAAGCCGCCATAGCCGTACAGCAGGGTCGGGTTCGACCCGTCCATGGCCATGTCGCCCTTGTGGACGACGAAATAGGGGATCCTGGTCCCGTCGGCCGAGGTCGCCTCGAACTGGTCGACCGTCATGCCCGTGGCGTCGAACTTGGCCGGCAGGGATTTGGTCAGGTCGGTCGCGCCCGTCGCCGCATCGGCCAGATACAGGCTCGACGGGTTCAGATAGCCGGTGACGCTGACGAAGATTTTGTCGTCCCGCTCGCTGGCCGAGCCGACGCCGACCGAGACGTTCTGCGGCAGGTCCAGCCGCGTCCGCGCCCACTCCCCCGAGGCAGCGGGCTCATAGACATACACCCCGCCACGCACGTTCTGGTACAGGGCCACGACCAGCGTGTTGCGCGTCGCGGTGATGCCCTCGATGGCCTCGCGCTCCGTCGGGCGGATCACCAGCTGCGCCGGCGTCGCCGGATCGGCCAGCCAGCGGTCCAGGTTCCAGGCGATGACGTCGCCGGTCCGGAATTCCTGCCCCGAGGGCGCGGTCCAGTCCTGATCGGTCGTCACCACCAGCTGGCCCCGCACCAGGGCGTTGATGTTCGACTTGGCCGGCAGCTCCAGCTTCGTCGTCGTGCCGTCCGCGTTCAGCCGGTGCGTCTCGCCCTCATAGAAATTGATCCCGCGGTTGATCAGCGTCGCCTGCACCACGCCGTCGGCGTCGCGCAGCGTATAGCCCGACACCGAGACGTCGGTCGGCTGGCCCGTGAAGACGGTGCGCGCGTGATCGATCGTCTGGCCGCGCGTCAGCACCTTGACGATCATCGGATAGCCCGAGCTCGTCAGGGTGCCCGGTCCGAAATCGCGCGCGATCAGCAGGGTGTTCTCATCGACCCACGACGCCCCGCCCTTGGACTCCGGCAGGATGAAGCCGCCGTCCACGAAGGTCTTCGTCGCCCGGTCGAACTCGCGCACCGTCACCGCGTCCTTGCCCCCGTCCGACAGGGAGATCAGGCAGCGCGTCTCCTCGGGCGGCAGGCAGGTCGCCCCCTTGTAGACCCAGTTCTTGCCCTCGGCCGCGGCCAGGGCGTCGAAGTCGAGGATGGTCTCCCACTGCGGCGCCTCGGTCCGATAGCTGTCCAGGGTCGTGGTGCGCCAGACGCCGCGCACATGCTCCGCGTCCTGCCAGAAATTGTCGATCGTGCCGTCGCGGTTGAAGCCGGGCGACGGGATGCGGTCGCGCGACTGGACGATCTCCAGCGCCTGCTGGTGCAGGGTCTCGAAACGCGGATCGCCGCGCAGCACGCCGAGGGACCGCTCGTTCTGCGCATTGACCCAGGCCATGGCCCGTTCGCCGTCGATCTCTTCCAGCCACAGATACGGATCGGCGGCGTCCGAGGTCGCGAAGCCTCCGGCGCTCCCTGCGGCGGCCGGGGCGGGTACGGAGGTCTGGGCCATGGCGGCGCTCGAAAGGGCGGTGGAAGCGAGAAGCGCGGCGAGCGCGGCGGTGCGGATCATGTGTGACGGTCCCCGATGTCGGTCGGGCGGCACCTTACCGGGCGACGGGTCGGTCACAAGCGTGAGCAGGCCGACGTTACGGCTTTGTCATGTTGGGGGAAGGAGGCGAGAGGCAACAGGCAACAGGCAACAGGAAGGAAGAGCGTCTGGCAGGGAAACTCGCTGCCCCCTGTTGCCTGTTGCCTGTTGCCTGCCTTCACGACCCCTCATCCGGAATACACAGCACCACTCCGCACGCCTTGCAGTGCACCGCGTCCGGATCGTGTTTCTGCAGGCCGCAGGTGGGGCAGGGGAATTTGACCTTGTGCGGCTTGAAGATGGTCTGGGCCAGCCGCAGGAACAGGGTGATGCCCGTCAGCATGACCACGATCGACAGCAGGCGGCCCCAGTTGCCGGGCAGGGTGATGTCGCCGAACCCGGTCGTCGTCAGGGTGGCGACGGTGAAATACAGGGCGTCCAGATAGCCGCTGATCCCCGCATGGCTGCCGCGGAAGGTGGCGTAGACGAAGCCGGTCACCACGAAGATGAAGGTCACCAGCGAGGCCAGGGCCCGGGTGATCTCCTCCACCCGCGTGTCGTCGTACTTGTGACCCACGGTGCGCCAGAAGAAGTCCGAGTTCAGCAGGGTCCACAGCCGCAGCAGACGCAGGAAGCCGAAGTTGAACAGCCAGGCCGGGAACAGCAGGGTCGCCAGCACGAACAGATCGACCCAGACCACCGGCTTCTTCAGCCAGTCCCTCAGGTCGGTGTGGGCATAGGCCCGGGCCGCGAGATCCAGCCCGAGCACGGCCGCGATCAGATAGTCGATGATATAGAAGACCAGCCCCGCCTCATGCAGGATCGGGGCGATCAGGAAGAAGCCGATGATGGCGAAATCGATGGCGATGACCGCCAGCCGGAACCGCACCGCCAGCGGCGACGAGCCGTGGTAGAGGTAGCGCAGCCGGGCCCGCAGACGCAGGCCGTCGGCCTTCGGAGGTTCGGACTTGCTGACGGGCGTCGCGCGACTCATGGCCCAGCTTAACGCGGTTCCCTCGCGTCGGGTCCAGTCCGTCTCTATATCGGCGCCGTGATGACCCGTCCTTTCGTCAAGATGAACGGCGCCGGCAACGACTTCGTCGTCGTCAATGCCCTGGAGACGCCGTTCGCCCCGACGGCCGGTCAGGCGCGCGCCATCGCCGATCGCGCGACCGGCGAGGGCTGCGACCAGCTGATCGCCATCGAACCGTCCACCGCCGGCGACGCCTTCATGCGGGTGTGGAACGCCGACGGCGGCAAGGTCGAGACCTGCGGCAACGCCCTGCGCTGCGTCGGCTGGCTGCTGATGGAGTCGACCGGCAAGGACAGCGTCGTCATCGACACCCTGGCCGGTCCGACGACGGCGCGGCGGGCGGGGGACGGCCGGATCACCGTGGACATGGGCGCCCCCCGGCTGGACTGGGCGCAGATCCCGCTGGACGAGGCGATGGACACCCGCGGCATCGAGCTTCAGGTCGGCCCGATCGACGACCCGGTGCTGCACACCCCCGGCGCCGTCTCGATGGGCAATCCCCATGTCGTCTTCTTCATGGATCATGCGCCGAACGACGGCTTCGTGCGCGGCACGGGTTCGCTGATCGAACACCACCCGCGCTTCCCCGAGGGCGTCAACGTCGGCTTCGCCCATGTGATCGCCCCCGACCGCATCCGCCTGCGCGTGTGGGAG
>Ga0265296_1000905_pt1 | contig 38178 bp, 41 predicted proteins | sample MunlanPumphouse1_FD_189073 | JGI IMG/M metagenome (GOLD analysis project Ga0265296, IMG submission 189073) | Groundwater microbial communities from a municipal landfill in Southern Ontario, Canada - Pumphouse #1 | ecosystem: Environmental > Aquatic > Deep subsurface > Groundwater | place...
CTTTTATTTTTATCTACTGCGGGGTGTAAAAAGTCCCCCACCTTGCCCCGCCACAGGCGGGGCTTTCCTCCCCCCTTGCGAAAGGGGGAGGGTTTTGGGTGGGGGATTTAAACCCGCCCCGACCTAACGTCGGGGCGGGTTTAACTAAAACCGCCCCCGATAAATCGGGAGCGGTTTTTCATTCGGAATAAATTTGATTTAATTCGAGACGGATTAGAGAAGTTAATTATCTCCTTTCCCTGCCGCGTGGCCGGGGAGGGGGTCCTCGGCGTCCGTCACCGTCGTCTCTCTCCCTTCTTTCTCGGGGCGGAGAGGGCGGGTGGCCTTGCGCTTGCTTAAGCGAAAGGTTAATTCTGCCCAAAGAATCAATTTCAATCACCTTTACCGGAATGATGTCGCCGATATTAACCACATCCTCCACCTTTTCCACTCTTTGCGGAGCAAGTTCGCTGATGTGAACCATACCATCTTGGCCGGGCAATATTTCCACAAAAGCGCCAAAATCCATAATTCTAACCACTTTTCCTTGAAAAATTTCGCCGACCGCGACTTCGTGAGTCAAACTTTTAACCCATTCAACCGCTTTGTCAAGCGATTCTTTTTTCACCGAGCAGATATTCACCAAACCGCTGTCCTCAATATCAATGGTCACTCCGGTCTGGGCGATAATTTCGTTAATTACCTTGCCCCCCGGCCCGATAACATTGCGGATTTTCTCCGGATTAATCATAAAGGAAATAAGCCGCGGAGCGTAAGGCGAAAGGTCGGCGCGGGGCGCCGGAATAGTTGCCTCCATTTTTTCAATCAGTTCAAGGAGCGCGTCTTTTGCCTGATAAAATGTTTTTTCAATCATTTCCGAAGTCAGACCCTCGGTTTTGGTGTCCATTTGAATGGCGGTAATGCCGACTTTGGTGCCGGCGATTTTGAAATCCATACCGCCTTTAGCGTCTTCCAAATCCTGCAAATCGGTCAGAATTTTAAAGTCTCCATTTTTGTCGGAAGCGAGTCCCATAGCAATGCCGGCCACCGTGCGTTTAATCGGCACGCCGGCGTCCATCAAAGCCAATGACGAGGCGCAGGTTGAAGCCATTGAAGACGAGCCGTTGGAACTTAAAACTTCCGAGACAACGCGAATGGTGTAGGCGAATTTTTCTTTTTCCGGCAAAACGGCGATAAGAGCGCGTTCGGCCAAAGCTCCGTGGCCAATTTCACGCCGGCCCGGGCCCCTCATCGGCCCGGTTTCGCCGACAGAGTACGGAGGAAAATTATAATGATGGAAATATCTTTTTTTGCCGGTAAATTCCATTCCTTCAATAGACTGCTCTTCCGACGGCGCGCCCAAAGTTACCGATGACAAAACCTGCGTTTGTCCGCGGGAAAAAAGCGATGAGCCGTGAGTTCTTGGCACAATTCCGACATCAACATTAAGCGGCCTGATTTCGGTTAATTTTCTGTTGTCAATTCTTTTCCCCTCTTTTATAATTTTTTCGGAAATCATTTCTTCCACAATTCCGTAAACGGAATTTTTTCCTATTTTTCTTTTGTCCTTGCCGATGTTTTTGCCTTGCAAGTGCGCGTCAACAGCTTCTTCCAGAAGTTCAATAGCTTCGCCGCGTTCGGATTTTGTCGCGCGGGGGTTGCCAAAAAGCATTTCTTCCACTTTTGAAGAAACTAATTTTCTGGTTTCTTCCAAAATCATCTGTTTTTCTTCCTTTTCTTTCGTTTCTTCATCGCTTGCAGGCGTTTCTTCTATCGGCCGTTTTGTTTTGCCGACTTTTTTTTGCGCTTCTTTAATTAATTTTATGGGCTCGGCCAAATGTTTTTTGGCAAACTCAATCGCCTTTAAAATAATTTCTTCCGGAACTTCGTTGGCTCCCGCCTCAACCATTAAAACTTTTTCCTGCGTTCCGGCGACAATTAAATCCAACGCGTTTTTTTCGCGCGCGGCAAAAGTCGGATTAATTACAAACTCGCCCGACAGCGCGGTATTGGTTGGAGTCTCCGAAGGAATTAAACCGATGCGAATGCCGCAAATCGGCCCTTTCCACGGAATGTCGGAAATTGATAAGGCGGCCGAAGCGGCAACAAACGCGACGACATCCGAGTCGTTTTCGCCGTCAACCGATAAAACAGTAGTAATAACCTGTACTTCGTTTCTGATGGAGTCATCAAAAAGAGGCCGTATTGAACGGTCGATTAACCGGCCAGAGAGAATTGATTCGTCCGACGGACGGCCTTCCCGCTTCATAAATCTGGAACTTTTTATTTTTCCCGCGGCATAATATCTTTCCTCGTAGTCAACAATTAAAGGGAAAAAATCAATGCCTTCGCGGATATTGTCCGACATCACGGCCGTGGCTAAAACCACCGTGTCGCCGTATTGCGCGGTGCAGGAACCATTGGCCTGGCCGGCCAGCCTTCCAACTTCAATGGAAAGAGTTTTGCCTCCCCATTGTGTTTCGAATTTTTCTATCATATTTTATAATGTTCTATCCCGTCACCAAAGCCCGAAGTGACTGTTATTTTGAGCGAAGCGAAGAATCTCTCGGATTCCGCCTGCGGCTCACTTTTATGTTTAATAAACGTCCTCTATAGGCTTGGTGAGGGATTGTTACTCCCAACGAAAATTTGTTCGTCCTTCGGACTCCAAATTTTCGGGCGAGTAACAAAAAACAAGAATCAGATTCTTGTCATCAAACTTGTAGACTTCTTCTTCAGAAAGTCCAAACTGTTTAATGGCAAGAAATGACTAAGTTTTAATTAATAAATTATTTTTATTTTATTTTTATTTTTTTATTCTCTTCTTAATTTTTTAGCAGGTCTTGGCGAAAAAAGGAATTTGTTTTTTTCTTCCGAAAGATTAATAAAATCATCCGCCGCTTCCACCAGCTTGCCCGACGCTGTTTCGCGGAAAGCGACTATTTCCACTAAACACCCCTTAGGCTGAACATATTCAACCAAAGGTAAAAAGTCGCCGTCTCCCGAAACCAAAATAATAACATCAACTTTTTCCGACAATTCCACGGCGTCAACGGCCAAGCCGACGTCCCAGTCGCCCTTTTTAACGCCACCGTAAAATTCCTGCAAATCTTTTTCTTTGGTTTCAATGCCCAGTTTGGTTAATGCTTCAAAGAACGGTTTTTCTTCGCCGGTTTTTGTTCTAATAACATAGGCGATGGCGCGGATAAGCTGTCTTTCGCCAACCGCGGTTTTCACAATTTCGCCGAAATTAACTTTGGCGCCATACAAATTTTTGGCGCTATAATACATGTTTTGCACGTCAATCAAAACCGCTACTCTTTGAAATTTGTGTTTTATTTTCATAACTATTTTCTCAATTTGAGCTGTTCAAGCAATTTCTCGTATGCTTTTCTGTCTTCCCTTGATAAATATTTTAAGAGGCGGCGGCGCTCGGCAACTTTGCGTAAAAGACCGCGACGCGAGGAGAAGTCTTTTTTGTGTTGTTTAAGGTGTTCAATTAACTGCTTTATTTCCTCGGACAAAATTGCAATTTGAACCTGAGGCGAACCAGTGTCCGTGGAGTGGGTCTTAAATTTTTCAATAATTTTTTCTTTTAATGCTTTGTCTAACATACTTTCATAGTTCTATTCGCGTCTCCAAGATGTGTCTTCTATACTCTCTTAAGGCGCATCCGAGGGAGCGAAATTATTTATATCGCCAATTAACGCCATCACTACGCCAAGTTACGCTATTTGTTCTTTGGCGTCTCGTGGCGTTGTAATGGCGTCTTGTGTGGCTTCTATGTTAGAGAATAACATATATATATAATTTTGTCAATTGGCGCGGGTTTGATATAATATTATACGACGCTTAGTTGACATACCATTATGCCAATCTGCGAATTCTATGCCAATTTTCGAATTGCGAATATTCGCAATTTGTAGATTAGCATAAGATTTGTTGATTTGCATAATGTTTTTATGCCCACCAGAATAGAACAATTACTCAACGAATTTTTGGATTATGTTGAGATAGAAAAAGGCAGGTCAAAAAGCACCCGCAGGAATTATGATTTTTACATCAAAAGATTTTTGGGCTGGGCAAATATCCAAAAACCCGAAGAAATAACTTTGGATAAAATCCGTTCTTTCCGTTTGTATTTAAATCGTTTAACCAGCCAGTCCCGCACTGAAATAAAAAAGAATACCCAAAATTATCATCTTATCGCCCTGCGCTCCTTTTTAAAATATATGGCCAAACGCGACATTGAAACGCTTGCGGCGGAAAAAATAGAACTGGCAAAAGTTTCCGAACGGCAAGTAACTTTTTTGGAAAGCGACGAATTGGCAAAATTTTTAGAAGCGCCATTATCCTTGCCAAAATCCGAAAAAGGCGCTAATATAACTTTAATGCGCGACAAGGCGATTTTGGAAACGCTTTTTTCCACTGGTTTGCGCGTTTCAGAGCTCGCTAAATTAAAACGGGACGAAATCAATTTAAGGGGTGATCAGTTCAGTGTAAAAGGCAAGGGGGGCAAGGTTCGCGTGGTATTTTTATCAAACCAGGCAAGATATTGGCTTAAAAAATATTTGGACGTAAGGCAAGATATTTCGCCATATCTTTTCACGAGGAATGATAGGGCCAACGGAAACACAAAAACAGAGAAACACAGAAACACAGAAACAGAAGAACAGAGAAACAAAGAAACGGGATTAACTCCGCGCAGCATAGAACGGCTTGTTGAAAAATACGCAAAAATTGCCGGTATTACCAAAAATATTACTCCGCACGTTCTTCGCCATTCTTTTGCCACTGACTTGCTTACCAACGGAGCTGACTTGCGAAGCGTTCAAGAATTGTTGGGTCACGCCTCGATCAGCACCACCCAAATTTATACCCACGTCACCAACAGGCAATTGCGCGAAGTCCATCAGGCATTTCATGGCAGGCGGAGAAAGTAAGATTTTAGAAAATAGTTATATAGAAAATGTCCCTAGGCCTTAAGCCGGGATCCCGGCCGCTATTAGCGGCTTAGGGAGAAATTAGTAATAGAAATAGAAAATAGGAAATAGGAAATGGATTTTGCCCCCGTAGTTCAGTGGATAGAATAGGACTCTTCTAAAGTCTAGACGCAGGTTCGATTCCTGCCGGGGGTACCATAACGTAGATTATAGATTTTAGATTATAGATTTTAGTTTTTAGTTAATTTAATTCCGAAGGCTGATAATATCCAAATAATATCGCAGTTTGTCGGATATTATTTAGGTATTATTGCCTAAAAAGTTTATGAGTTTAGTTTTGGGAATTTTGATAATTTTGGTGGGAGTATGTTTGCTCGCCGGTGGGATAATGTGTTTTACCGCGAGCTTGATTTGGACAGGAATTTTGGCGATTATTTTGGCCGTTGCCTGCGGCGTTGGCGCGTTTTTCGTTCTGCGCAAAAAAGGTTCGTCCGAAGTTCCGCCAGGCGCACCGACGATTTAAAACGCCACTTTAAATGTTATAACTACCCCGAACCAGAGTCTTCGTCCGGTATAATTTCTAAAGAGCTATACTGGGCTTCGGCGCGGTACGGGGCGGGCGCTAATTAACGCCATCCCCCACCCCATCCCTCCCCCTTAGAAAGGGGGAGGGTAAGGGAGGGGGTTACTGGCGTCTAATGGCGTTGTAATGGCGTCTGTTGGCTTCTACAAATATGGAAAATTTTGACCAACAATTTATGAAATCCAAAGAATATAAAATTCCGGAAGATGAAATTCGACTTGATTTTGCCCGTTCAGGTGGACCCGGCGGACAGAACGTCAACAAACGTTCAACAAAAGCGCTCGTGCGGTGGGATGTCGGTTTGTCAAAGGGATTTAATGAAGAACAAAAGCAAAAAATCCGCGAAATGTGGCGGAACAGAATTAACAAAGACGATGAATTGTGCGTGGAAGTTTCCGAAGAACGTTCCCAGCACCAAAATCGAGCCATTGCCACGGAACGCTTGAATAATTTGGTAAATACCGCTTTAATATCGCAAAAGGAACGCATTCCAACAAAACCAACTCACGGCTCAATTGAAAGGCGAATAGAAGGCAAAAAACAACAGGGCGAGAAGAAAGAGTGGAGAAAAAAGATAAGAGTTTAATTCCCAATTACCAACCTCGAATCCCGAAAAATTGTGTCATTCTGAACGGAGTGAAGAATCTCGCGGGAGCGACCTGTCCGCCGAAGCCTTGGCGGAGGAGGAAGCGACCCGCGAAAATATATTTCGGATTTAAAATTTAGAATTTCGAATTTCCCCGACCGCGTCGGGGCTGTGGTGGCCATAGTTTAAAGGTAGAGCGTCGGCGTGGTCCACAAGGCGGTTGTTTGACAAAGGGAATAATTTGGGGTATAATGGAAATATAATTTTATGCCTCAAGTAAAATGTAAAATCTGCGATAAAAGTTTTTATATAAAACCAAGCCACCAAAAAAGAGGCTGGGGCAAGTATTGTTCGCGCAAGTGCCAGCATCAAGGGGCGCGAAAAGGAAAATTTATTTTATGTGCTATCTGTGGTAAGGAGGTTTGGAAGATGCCCAGGGAATTGAAATCTTCAAAGAGCAAAAAATATTTTTGCAGTAAATCATGCCAGACAAAATGGAGAAACGAATATTTTTCTGGTGAAAAACACCCAAATTGGAAAGGAGGATTTTTTAGAGAATATAGGGAGATACTAACAAAAGGCGGAGCCAAGCCAGTTTGCAAACTTTGCGGTTTGAAAGACAAAAGATTGCTTGTGGCGCACCATAAGGACAAAAATCATAAAAATCATGATGTTGAGAATCTGGTTTGGTTATGCCTTAATTGCCACTATTTAGTTCATAATTATAATCAAGAATTAGAAACAAAGTCAAAATTTAATAACAAGATAAAATCTGTATAAAGGTGGCTAAGACACGGTGGCCATAGTTTAATGGCAGAACTGCGGGTTGTGGTCTCGCTAGTGAGAGTCCGATTCTCTCTGGCCACCTTTGTACAGATCTCGGACATTTGGGCGGTATTTAGCGAGAGTCCGATTCTCTCTGGCCACCCCATAACAAAAAACGAGGCGCTCGCCTCGGTTTTTTGTTTGCCACAATTATTGACACCCCGCGGGCTTTGGTAAAAATCCAGAGGTTTTTAAGTTTTTTTAGAAATGAGTAGTTCTTTTGACGAAACTACTCATTTTTGCAATATCGCGGGGTTAATTATCGGCAAAATGGGCAGTTTCCTTGACAAAACTACCCAAATATGTTATAATATATTTGTAGATTCTTTATTATGACCACCAAAGACGAGTTTTTAAACATAAGAGAGGCATCTGAAATGCTGGAGGTTTCTATTAATACTTTGAGGCGTTGGGACGAAAGCGGAAAATTGAAGTCTGTTCGTAAGGGTGAAAGGGGTCATCGTTTTTATAAACGAGATGATTTAACGCTGTTTAAGACAGATTTATTTGACTTAGCAAAAAAATGGGCTTCAAACAGCGAAGGGCGGGAACCCGAGGAACGATTTTATTGTCAAAATAGTTCAATTTTTCAAGTGCGTTTAGGCCGCTTGTTGGCGGAATTAAAAGAAATGCCGGGAATGGCCAGTTTATACTCATTGATAGTTGCGATAACCGGAGAGATTGGCAATAATTCCTTTGACCACAATTTAGGAAATTGGCCGGATGTACCAGGAATATTTTTTGGCTACAACCTGAACAAAAGGGAAATGGTTTTGGCAGATAGGGGCCAAGGAATTTTTTATACCTTAAAAAGAGTTAAGCCAAATCTAAAAAATCATAAAGAGGCGCTCCGTGTGGCATTTACAGAGATCATTTCCGGGCGCGCTCCCGAATCCAGAGGCAATGGTTTAAAATTTGTAAGACAAGTGGTTGAACAAAATCCGATAAATTTGATTTTTCAAAGCGGCGACGCCTTGTTAAAAATAAAACAAGACGGCGGCGGAAAATTAGACTTAAAGGAAAAACAAGATTATATTAGGGGCTGCATTGCCTTGATAAAATTTTAATGAATTTTATTATGCCCAGTAATACAACTTTGATAGCAACGAGTCGCAAATGGTAAATCGCCGCTTAAATAAATCAAAGCGAAGCCCAGTAGTGAACCCGAGGTTCTACTGCTGGGTTCCAAAAAGTATTATTGAAGCATTAAACTAATTTTAAAAACAACCGTTGCATTTTAGATAAACATATCTTTGGTGTTAAGACAATCATTTGTCTCAAAATGAATCTTTAATATCAAAGTTGATATACTGGGTATGAACATCTATTTAAAAAAATTCGGCACAATTTTGACCTCAAGACAATTAGGGAAAGAGGCTTTTGCGGCCTTTAAACCATCTTTGCCTGAATTAAAAGAGGGAGACGGCATTGTGATTGATTTTGGGGGAGTGGAAGTTTTTTCTCCTTCTTGGGGGGATGAATTTTTAACTCCGCTGGCTGATAAATATAAAGATAAATTGGTATTTAAAAATACGGAGAACGCTTCGGTAAAAGCCACGTTGAAAATGCTGGAACAAATGCATGGCCATAAGTTCAACGCAAAGATATAACTAAAAATTTAAAAAAACGAGGCCTTCGCCTCGGTTTTTTGTTTGCGATAAATTATTATGCGATAAATTATTATTGACACCCCGCGGGTTTTGGTTTAATGTGGTTACAAACGACAGTTCTTTAAAATTTAACCCTTCCTTCGCACACTCGCCTTCGTTGAAACTTCCGCCTACGCTTTCAGGAGCTTTGGCGAGACAAGTCGGCGAGGCAGGAGGCCACGGAGGGTAAAGGAGGAGCCGATGATAATTCTTATTGACCAAGACGGACCTTTAGCTGATTACGAAAGCGGATTTTCGGAAATTTGGAAAAATCAATATCCGGATGAATTCTTTTTGCCGCTTAGCGAGCGCCACTCAATGATTATTGAAGACGATTATCCGGAGCATCTGCGGGATAAAATCGTGAGCATTCAAAATGAGCCGAATTTCTATTTGAATTTAAAATTAATTTCCGGAAGCGTTGATGCCATAAAAATAATGCTTGATTTGGGCCACGACGTAAGAATTTGCACTGCCCCGGCTCGTTATTACGAAAATTGCGTGCTTGAAAAATTTCAATGGGTTGAAAAACATCTCGGCCGGGATTTCACAAAACGCATTATTTTAACCCGAGACAAAACCCTTATTCGCGGACAATTGCTCATTGACGACAAGCCCCTTGTGGAAGGAATTTGCAAACCTGAATGGGAACACATTCTTTACGATTATCCCTACAATCGCCAAGTTGCGGGCAAAAGGAGATTGGATTGGGGCAACTGGAGAGAGGTGCTGGGCATTTAAGCCGGCACAAAAATTTTTAAACGCAGAAATATTCTAAAACGAGATAAAAATCTCGTTTTTTATTTACCATACTTTTTGACACCTCGACGCTCCTATTATATAATTCAAATATAAATCTCATGAGATTGATATTTGGAAAAGAGGCGGTACATATATCTCATGAAATTGCAATTCATTTTTATTAGGACTTACGCATTTTGACCAGCTCCAAACGTTTTCCCCCTTTCGTAAAGCCACCGCCCCCTGGCGGGGTCCCGCCAAAGGCGGTGAGGGGACTAAGCCCCGCCTCCTGCGGGGCAAGGGGGATTTTTAAAATTTAAATCCCTCTCTTCCGCCCAAGGCGGATCCGCCTCTGGCGGAAACTCTCCCTTTACAAAGGGAGAGAACTAAACGCGTAAGTCCTATTTATAAACAGTCATTTTTAAATCTCATGAGATTTATGTTTGGCAGGATAGCCTCACGTAAATGCCACGAGGTCGTAATTTGCTTTCGAAAAGAGTCATTTTTAAATCTCATGAGATTTATATTCGGTGGAGCGGCCACGAAGAAATTTTGCGAGATTGAAATTTTTTTACGAAAAAGGTTATTTTAAAATCTCATGAGATTCCTCATGAGGAATCTCATGAGATAAAAGGATTGATTATATTATGAAAACTAAATTAGAGATAGGGAAAAGAAATATCAGAAAAATTTCCCGCGTTGCCAGCGGTTCAAGTTATGCCATTACTCTGCCGATAGACGTTTTGCGCCGTTGGGGATGGAAAGAAAAACAGAAAGTTGTCGTTGAAATTGATAACAAGAGGCAGAGGATTATCGTTAAGGATTGGCAAAAAGATTGAGCCGTTCTAATCCCCGCACCGCCGCCCCCGCGCGACCCAAAACAGAAAAAAGACGGGCGCCCGTCTTTTTGTAAATGGCAAAATTTTAAGAGCAAAACCAACGCCGTCCAACCAACGCCGTCCTATTGACAAGATTTTAATTTTTTGTTAGTTTGTAACCAGCAAGAAGGAGGAGAAAATGGATATCAAGCATTTGGCGCATGCTTGGGAAGAGCGTTTTGAAAACGCCTCGGAGCAAGTTCTTTTAAATTCTAATTCAAAAACCGATGATTTAATTGAGGTGATTTGGAACAAGGGTATTTTGGACCGCTTGGTGCCCGAAAACAAAGACGAGCTTTGCGCTCGCCTTAAAGACGTGCGGGAAGCTTTTGACAGCCGCGAAAATACGGAACTTTACTGGCGGATTATTTATTCCATATTATACGCGGAAATGGCAATGAAGCTTCAGTGGAGCACGCTCGGCGGCAGCGCTTCAGTTGCGTTTGTCCGTGGATTTATTATGGCTTGTTATAAACAAAGAGTTCAAGATTTTTGTCCCGATTATAATTGCGAAAATCAGCTGGGAGGCTTCAATTTTCTTGCCGATAAAATTATTAAAAAAGCGGAAGATAAACTGCGGGAACTGGGCGCAAAACCGCACGAAAAGCACATTAAGGTTGGCGCGCGGGGAATGTTTGAAGGCATTGCGGTTCGTGTTGAAAGGTATATGGATAACGGCTTGCTTTATCTCGTACCAGAAAAACGCGAGGATATTCTTTTACTGTTTGATAAGGTGGGGCACGACATCGGTGTTTCACCCAGCAGATTAAATCCTGCGGATTTTCATTAATATCGCCGCCGGCTCCCATGGAGTCGGTTTTTTGTTTGACAGATTTTTGATTTTTGTTTAACATTAACCAGTTGGCTGCAGCACTTTAAAAATATAAAATAACCGTCCTTCGCACGAAGCTACAGAGGGCAAGCCGTCCTTCGCCAAAGGCTACGGACGGCAAGGGAGGAGAAAATGAAAAAAGATTTTAACGATTGTTTGGGTTTGATCCAAAACGAAAAGATTAGGAATCTCGTTACAAAGGCGCTGGCCGCGGCTCCGGTGGAATTTTGGAAAGATCCGAGTTCCGCAAGCGGAAAGCATCACCCGCCGGAAAATCAAGTTGAGGGTGGGATAGTTATCCATTCACGCAAAGCGGTTTTTGTTGCGCTTGAACTTTTTGTTTGGTTCAATATCAAAGATCAATTATCGCGAGACAAAGTTGTTGCCGCCTGCATTCTACACGATATTGCCAAATATGGCGTGCCGTGGAGAAAATGGGTAGACAAAAGACACGGTCCCATTGCCGCCGATTGGCTTAAAAGATTTATACCTTATTGCGAAAGCTCCGGTGAGAATCGACAAATTTTTCCCGACGAGGATTTGAATGATGTGGTTGAATTGGTAAGAAATCATATGGGCAGATGGAACCGTCCGGTTCCGACTCCGGCTCTCGCAATCGGAAAAGAAGTGAGTAAAAAGGATATTTTATCTTTAATTGTTCAAATCGCCGATTTTTGGTCTTCGCAAAAATGGTGTCCGTTTGTTGCCGATAAGTTCGGCGAAAAATGATAAAAAATAAAACCCAACGTTTTTCGTTGGGTTTTTTCTTTTTATGATTTTCTGTATTTAAGCCAAAGCGCTATGTTTATCGCGCCAAGAATTAAATAATACGGATTGGTGATTTTTAAAATCCAATTATCAATCGCGATGCCGTAAATAAGCCAGAAAATTGTATTGACAAAGCTGGTGACAATGAACCGAATATTTACCACGCCAATGCTTTTATTCCGGTAAATTTCTATTGGCAGCATCAGGGAAATGGCCATGCTGGCGAGGGAAAATCCAAAAAAGAACCATTCTTTAAAAGGCAAAACAATATTTAATACGGTTACGGAGGCAAAGCTAAGGAATAAAATTTTTTCCAGTTTGGTAAAACCTTTGAATTTCCACAGGCCGACAATAATGGGGATATAGATTAAAGCGTATAAAAAACCATTGATTGAAAGCGCCAGATTTTTTAGGGACAGACCATAAAGCAAAATGGTTACGGTCATAAAGGCGCTGAAGGAAAACAGGGCGACGGGGATTGATTTTCCCGATTGATTTTTCCAAATTGATTTTTTTTGCTGCCACAGACCCCAGCTTACCAGGAAAGTAAAAAAGATTGTTCCCCAAAAGCCGATTGTTTCGGCGTTCCAGGCAAAATGCGGGATATTCATTTATTTCTCCCTTTTGCTTGCCTCGCCACAGTTCTCGCCATGCTGACGCGCTGGCGTAGCGGGTTAGCGAAGGCGGGTTGTTAAAGAGCTTTGATTGGCATTACCTTAACAAAAATTTTAATTTTGGTCAAAGTTTTAAAATGTCCGAAGCTAAGCTTCGGACATTTTTTAAAACACAATTGGTGGCGGGGGTTTACTTGTCGGTTTTGGGCGGGATTGCGGGAAGGGCGGGTTTTTCTTTCGGCGGTTCCGGTTTCGGTTCAGCGGGTTTGGTTTCTGTTCTTATGTGGCGATTTCTGCGGCTTCTTTTTCTTTCTTTTGGCACGGATTCCATAGCCAAACTAAAAACGTACGAGCCGGGAAATGAAACAACTGTGTCGGAAAAGGAAATAACATAAGCCTCTTCCGGCGCGGTAACTATTTCACGAGTTTTGCCCAAAGCGTCTTTAATTTTCGCCAGCGGTTTATTCTTTTTTATTTTTTGGCTTGGCTTGACCAAAAATTTAATGATACCGCTTTCATTGCAGGTTATATTTTCAAGAAGCAGTAAACGGCTCTCCGATTTAATTTTCGTCTCAGAATCTATGTATTTGGGAATATCAACCATATCCAGATCTTTCAAAACATTTTTTACGCCGTTTGTGCCGGTGCGGGCAAAAATTTCGCTGATCACATTAGGCCCGCCCAATTCTATAAGAAAGGCCGGAACGCGCTGCTGATTAAGGGCGAAAGTGAGATTTTTATCCAAGTCATATTTGTTAAATTCTTCTATTTCCTCGGTTACGGTAACGCCAAATCTTTCCGCGTAATGCCACACTTTTTCCATATTTTCCTGCAGATTTTTGTCCCTTATTCTGTCAACAATAACATACGGAATGGAATTGATTGTGTCGGCGTGCAAGTCAATTAAAAGCGTCGGTTTTGTTTCCATAATAAATTGGAAAATGGCGTGGTCAATTCTTTCGGTGGTGGTGCCGGTGGGGTCGCCGGGGAAAAAACGGTTCATATTGGCCAAGTCATACGGATTCTCTCTCCTCCCGAGTTCAAAGCCCCACGGGTTGGCAATCGGCAAGGCATAAATTTTTCCTCGTTTAAGCGGTTCCCGTTTTAAAAACTTAAAAATACGGTGAATCACTTCGATTCCGTTAACCTCGTCGCCGTGCAAAGCGGCGACAAGCCACAAAACCGGGCCCTCTTTGCCCGAGTCAAGCACCATTACCGGCAAATTATGCTCCGACATATCCACGCCGGTAAGACATTTGATGTTTTGAACCGAAAAAACGTTGTTATTCTTCATAATAGTGTTATACATTTAGGACTTAAGCATTTGCCTCCCCCTCCCTACCCTCCCCCTCCTCCGAGGAGGGGGAGGAGAGGTGGGGGTGGCTTCCTCCTTTTCTTTTGGAAGGAAAGAGAAGTGGTGGATCAGAGGGCGGGAATGGCGCGAAGCGCGCAAGTCCTAACATTATAAATATACATCTATCATACCAGAAATCTTAATTTTAATCAATACTCGCCCCTGTTGATTACTCACTTGTTTTTTCATTAAAAATTTGATATAATATATACAAGTCCTTCGCGAACAATAAACTAATCTTAAACCAATAAAAGCAAATTTGCTCTAATTCGTTTATAATTCGCTTATTATTGGCGAGGCGTTTATGAACAGAATAAGAAAAGCCGTTATCCCGGTAGCGGGTTTTGGCACCAGATTCTTGCCGGCAACCATTGCCCAGCCAAAAGAAATGCTTACCGTGGTGGACAAGCCGGTTATCCAATATATTGTTGAGGAACTGGTCGCCTCAGGCATTGAGGAGATTATTTTTGTTACCGGCCGGGGCAAGAGAGCCATAGAAGACCATTTTGATTATTCGGCCGAGCTTGAAGAGCTTTTGGAGGGAAAAGGGAAAAAAGAATTGCTTGAAGAAGTAAAAAGAATTTCGTCTCTGGCTAAATTTGTTTATGTGAGGCAGCACAAGCCTTTGGGTAATGGCCATGCCCTGCTCTGCGCCAAAGAAATTGTTGGCAACGAACCATTTGCTTTTTCTTACGGCGATGACATTATCGACAGCCGCGTGCCCGCTTTAAAACAAATGATAAAAGCCTATGAAAAATACCGCGATTTGATTATGGGCGTGGTTGAAGTGCCACGCGACAAAGTTTCGTCTTACGGCATTGTTAGGCCAAAACAACCCCCACATTCTCCCCCTATTTCCGCGAAGCGGAAACAGGGCAACCCCCACCTTTCTCCCCCTATTTCGCCGCGGGCGAAACAGGGGGAGTTAGAGGGGGTGGATGATGTTTTTGAAATTTCCGGCGTGGTGGAAAAGCCCGATCTCGAAAATGCGCCCTCGCGTTTTGCCAATCCCGGCCGTTATATTTTTAACCCCGACATTTTTGATTATTTAGAAAAAACCAAGCCCGGCAAAGGCGGAGAAATTTGGATCGCCGACGCCGTGGAAAAGGTTTTTCGCGACAAGGCAGTTTACGCCTGCAAAATCAACGGAACATATTACGATTGCGGAAATAAACTTGAATATATAAAAGCAAATGTCGCTTACGCCTTAAAAAGAAAAGATATGGGAGAAGAATTTGAGAAGTATCTGAAAGGGTTGAAATTATAATTCCCAATTCCCAATTCCCAATTCCCAATTACCAATTACCAACGAAAATCTAAATGCTCAATGTCAAAAATTTTGGAAATTTAGTCATTAAACATTTTATTGGGAATTGGATATTGGGTATTGGAAATTTTAAAAATTAATTTATGTTCAAAAATCATTTTTATAAAATTGCTGCGTTTTTATTGATTCTCCCGTTTCTTGCAACGATGGGGTTGGGTTGCAAAGGCGGTTCGCAGGAGGCGCAAGAGGCGGCCAAACCCGTAACTTTAAATTATTGGCGCGTTTTTGACGATAGCTATTCTTTTGATAAAATTATAAAGGATTACAAAGTGTCGCACCCGAATGTTAATGTGGCTTACAAAGTATTTCGTTTGGAAGAATACGAAGACGAACTTTTAAATGCCTTTGCCGAAGATCGGGGTCCGGATATTTTTTCTATTCCGGTTACTTGGCTTGGAAAATACCAGTCAAAATTGGCGCCTATGCCCGCGAGCATAACTTTGCCGTATCAGGAATTGCAGGGAGTGATTAAAAAAGAGCCGGTTACGGTTTTAAAAACCAAATCTAGTTTGAGTTTAAGGCAGCTCAAAGATAGTTTTGTTGATACGGTTTATAATGATGTTTTGCGCGAGGTGGCGTCTGCCGACGGGAAAACTAAATCGCTCAAAGTTTTTGGCCTGCCGATGAATTTGGATACGATGGTTTTATATTATAATCGCGACTTGTTAAACGGGGCCGGCATCTCCCGCGTGCCAAGCACTTGGAAAGATTTCCAAACCGCGGCAATGCGCTTGACCCGCCTTGATAAACTGGGAAATATCCTCCAGTCAGGCGCGGCTTTGGGTACATCAAATAATGTTGAAAGGCCGTCTGACATTCTTTCAATTTTAATGATGCAAAACGGCACGGAAATGACAGACGCCAGTGGTTTTGCGCGTTTTAATGAAATGCCGGAAAGCGCGTCCGGACGCGCCGTAAAACCCGGCGAGGAAGCCTTGATTTTTTACACCGATTTCGCCTCGCCAACCAAAGAAGTTTATTCCTGGAACGAAAAAATGCCAAACGCTCTTGACGCTTTTAGCCAGGGAAAAACCGCTTTTTTTCTTGGTTACAACTACCATTTGTCGCAAATTCGAGCTCGCGCTCCAAAATTAAATTTCAGTATCGCCCGCTTGCCGCAAATTGAAGGCGGGCAGGAATTAAATTACGCGAATTATTGGATTGAGTCGGTTTCAAAAAAGAGTCTTAATGCCAGTTTCGCCTGGGATTTTGTTCAGTTCGCCACCGACGCCAAGGAAGTAACTAATTATTTATCGTCAGCCAAACGCCCGACCGCTCTCCGCGCGTTAATTGACAGCCAGTTGCCTGATTTGGATTTGGGCATTTTTGCTTCGCAGGTTTTAACCGCCAAAAACTGGTATCGGGGCAACGACGCAAAAGCAGAGGAAAAAGCCCTTACCGATTTAATTGTTGCCGTTTTGGGCGGAGCGAAAATTGGCGAGGCAATGGACCTCGCGGCAGCGAGAGTAAGTGCCACGATGCGCTAAAGCGCATCGTGAAATTCCCAATAACCAATTCCCAATTCCCAATAAAAATCCAAATATCCAATGTCAAAATTTTGAGAATTTATAATTTAGACATTTTGTTGGAAATTGGATATTGGAAATTGGAAATTTATAGAGTATGCGTTTTCGTCTTATTATATCAATTGCTATTTTGTGCGGCTTGTTTTTAATTGCCGCGCCTTCTGTTTACGCCGCTGTTACTTTGTTGCCCCCGTGTATTAAAACAGGCGGTTGTTCTGTGGCGGAAATGATGGGAACAATTACTAACGCAGCGAAGATGCTTTTGGGCGTTGTTGGTTCCGTTGTTCTTTTAATGTTTATCTACGGCGGGCTCACGTGGTTAACATCTGGCGGAGATTCTGATAAAATAAAGAGTGGGATGAATATTATCAAACAAACGGTCATCGGGCTTATTATTATCTTTGGCGCCTATGTCGGAATTCATTTTCTAACAGAGGCGCTGGGCGTTAGCAAGAGTTTCTTGCCTTTTTAGAATTTTACCCGCCTTTGCGGAAAGCCACGGATCCAAACGAATCATTAAAATCCGTAGCGCGGCGACTTGCCACCGCTTCCAGCGGGGTCTCGCCAAAGGCGATGATACGCCGCAAAATTAGTGAGGTGACGGGGGACGAGCCAGAGTTTTCCACCCTAAAGGGTGGACTCCAAATTGGGACAAGCCCCCGCGTTCCCCTTTTAAAAATTTCATCTACTGATTTAATTTTATAGCGCTATGCCCAGTAATACAACCTTGATAGAAACGGGACTCGGTTAGCAATTACAGCTTTTGTCAAGTCATGTTTCAACAAGTATTATTGAGGCGTTACAAATTTAAAAATAATCGCGCATTTTAAATTGAAAGCAGCTTTGATGTTAACAGCGCTCATTTATCTCAAAAAGATGCTTTAACATCAAGGTTGATATACTGGGTATGAAAAAATTTTTTGTTTTATTTTTTATAATTTGTTTCGGATTTTTGTTATTGCCTTTTGACGCAATCAAGGCCGCAGATAAAATCAGGTGCGAGGGATGTGAGTGCACATTTCAATATCTTCCCGATAACCCGAAGATTAGTTTTCCTGCCGCAGAAGAAGGTACGATAGAGGAGTTGGATGAGTTATGTAGAACAGAGTGCAGCAATTGGATACATACAGACCCATTATTTACTCAGGGCGAGTTGCGTTTGTGGAAGGCCGACAAGTGCACAACGTTAGCGCCGCCACCGCCGGCCGCTGAGACCACAAAAACCAAAGAAACCGGCAAGGTGGAAGTACCAAAATTGGATAATCCGTTGGGCACAACAAGTATCCCCGAACTAATCGGCAAGGTTATTAAAGCAATCCTCGGCATTGTCGGTTCCATCGCCTTTTTGATGTTTATTTGGGGCGGGTTTTTATGGATGACCGCGGCCGGCGAATCCAAAAAAGTTGAAAAAGGAAAAGAAACACTTGTTTGGGCAACCATCGGCTTGGCAACAATCTTTTTCGCCTACGCCGCAACCAGTTTTGTCATCAAATCGCTTACCGGCGGGGTTGGGGGCGCGGAAACCGAACAAACTAGCCAAGCGGTTGAAGGGTTTTGCATTTGCAGAGAGGGTGAAGCAATGGTTTTGCCGTTAAAAGAAATTGATGTTTCCCAGTCCGATTGTCAGGACGCGGAATTGCAGGAGGCGCATGAATATTATAATTGTACATGGAGGTATGGTGGTTGTAAAAACGGAGCCGGAGAATTTAGTCCAACAATTACAAGAAAGGAAAATTGTACAGGCAGCGGGTTGACATGGGTTGGGGAGGAATAAGAAATAAAATTATCAATAAGTCAAAAAGATTTCAGTGTTGTTCAGCCCCGCGTTAAAAATAAAAAAACCTAAAGAAAAAAAGCTATAATCTGAAATCCACAATCTAACAGCCAATCCCCCTACGGGGGATCTCCCGAAGGGAGACAACTAACAACTATTAACTAACAACTAAAATATGAAAGGGGGTGAAAAAAAATGAAGAAATATATTTTTTCCGTGATGATTTGCTTGGCAATGTTTTTACCCGCCATAGCTTTGGCGGTAGAACCAACAACCGGCCCGATTAACGTTTATCTTAACGAAATCGGCGGTGAATTAGGTTTGGGCACCAGAGACGTCAGATTGGTGATTGCTTCAATTATCAATGTGGCCTTGGGGCTTTTGGGTATAGTGGCGGTAGTTTTGATTCTTTACGCCGGTTTAACTTGGATGACTGCCGGCGGCGATTCAAAGAAAGTTGATACCGCGAAGCATATTATGACCGCGGCAGTTATCGGCCTTATTATCATTCTTTCCGCTTACGCTATTGCCAAATTTGTAATTAGCTCGCTCCTTACGGCGACAGTGTCGTAGGAACCTGGTTTTTTACAAAGCAAACCTTTGTTAACATGTGAACAAAGTAACTCCTCCGACACGCATGCTTGCCCCCACACCAATTATGTTTTATGTGTACGTTCTAAAAAGCATTAAAGACGGTGATTTATATCTCGGTTCAACAGACGACCTGAGAAAACGTTTTAAAAAACATAATCAGGGTTTAGTCCAATCCACAAAACACAGGAGACCTCTCAAATTAATGTATTACGAAGCGTATAGCTCCGAAAAAGACGCGCGTTTAAGGGAATCAAGATTAAAATTAAGAAGTCGCGCCTTTGCGCAACTGAGAGGTAGAATTGAGAACAGTCTAAAAACATAATTAGTGTGGGGGCTTGCATTTCGGAGGAGAGCTTTGGACAGATGTATTTAAAATAAGTCCAATAGGTCTAATGCGTCCCATTAGTCCCATAAGTCCAATAAGAAAATGTGTTGAAATTTGGTTTTATAATTTTTATTTTGACGTCGGTATTGCTGCCAACTGTCGTTTTAGCGGAAGACGCGGCCGGCTTGAATTTATTTGTCAATGAATTTGGCGGAGATTTAGGTTTGGGCTCAAGGGATATCAGGAGCACAATTGCTAATGTTATAAATATCGCCGCCGGCTTATTGGGAATTATTTTTGTAATTTATATGATATACGGCGGTTTTCAGTGGCTTACTGCCGGCGGAAATGAGGAATATGTTAAAAAAGCCAAGCATTGCCTTAAATCGGGAATAATCGGAATTATATTGATATTTATTGCCTACCCCTTGGCAAAATTTATTTTAGACGCGGTCTTAAAATCAACAAGCGATTTTTAAATTTAATAATTCCCCCGACTTGTCGGGGTCACCACATGTCATTCCGTGCTTGACACGGAATCCAGTAAAGATTTTCTGGATTCCCGCGTTCGCGGGAATGACAGTTAGGCATTCCACAGATGGTGGTAATACCCTGTGGCTTGCCCCAAGGTAAAAACTTATGAGCAAAAAAATATTTTTCTTAGTGATGTTAATATTAATTCTCGCGCCTGGCGTTGTTTTTGCCGCAAATTATGGTCCGAAAGAAACGGGTCTGGAAGCAACGGGTCAAGCTGCCGGCTTAAGTTCCGAGTTAATGGGAACAACGCCGGAGGCGTTTGTTGGCAACATCATAAAAGTGGTGCTATCTTTAATCGGCGTTATCTTTTTGGGATTGATGCTTTACGGCGGTTTCAGGTGGATGACGGCGCATGGCGAACCGAAGTTGGTTGAACACGCCAAGGATACGATTCAGGCGGCAGCCATTGGCATTATAATTGTGTCGGCAGCCTACGCGATTACTTATTTTGTCATCAAATCCCTAACCTAATTGATTTGCAAGTCACTTTTTAAAATTTTTAGTCAAGGTAAACTTATTAAATTATCATAGAAGCAGAAAAACGCAGATAATAACGCAGGAGAACGCAGAAAATCCCTAAGTCGCCAGAGGCGACCGGGATCCCGGCCCTTTCGGGCTTAGGGATATCCCCCACCCCATCCCTCCCCCTTGGAAAGGGGGAGGGTAAGGGAGGGGGTTTCCGCGTATATCCGCGTAATTATCCGCGTAAATCTGCTTCTACAAACGTATGAAGAAATTAGTAACTTTTTGTCTGTTTACCGCGCTGATAGCGGTCACTTTCAGCGTGGTTTTGCCGGTTTTGGCAGTAGGTGAAACCCCAATGGGAAGATTAGAATCGGTGGGAACGGCAGCAGGTGTCTCGACTACGACCTCGCTCGAAAGCACTGTCGGTTTTATTATTAACATAGTCTTGAGTTTAATTGGTGTCATCATGGTGGTTTTGATTATTTATGCCGGTTTCTTGTGGATGACCGCGGCAGGCGAACCAAAGAAGGTGGAAAAGGCAAAAGATATTTTACAGGCCGCAATAATAGGTCTTGTTATTGTTTTGGCGGCTTACGCTATTGCCAGTTTTGTAGTGTCAAAATTAATTACTGCCACCACCACTTAAGATTAAAAACAGAAATAATTTCAAATTTAAAAAACGGGCCGAAAGGCCCGTTTTTTAACTCCCACCTTCTCCCCCTTTTTCGCCCGGGGCGAAATAGGGGGAGTCCCTAGGTCGTTTTCAACAACCGGGATCCCGGCGGCGAAGCCGCCTAGGGATTAGAAGGGGTAGATTTCGGATTTGAGCCTGAGAAGGCTCTTTATATATTCCGCCCCAACTTTAAAAAAATTTACCTTGCTTTTTCGGTTTTCGTGTTCGGTCCAGGTGATGGGGATTTCTTTGATTTTGTACCTCCCCCACCTCTCCTCCCCCTCCCTTTGGGAGAAGGCAACCCCCACCCCACCCCTCCCCCTCTCCTCCCGAGGCGGATCCGCCTCGGGAGGAGAGGGGGAGGGTAAGGGAGGGGGTAAAAAATTCTCTGCCCGCAACAGAAGTTCCGTGTCAAAAAACCATTCGCGATTTTTTACTTTTGGCAAAATTTCGTCAATCACTCTTTGACTCACCGCTTTGATTCCGCAGGCGGTGTCGGTGAGCTTGGTGCGAAATAGGATCTTAGGTATTAGGTTCCAGGTTTTAGAAATCAATCTTCTGACGAGGGGGCGGTTGTCTTTTGAATTTTTTAAATGCCGCGACCCGCAGGCGATATCATAACCCCCGCATTCTCCCCCCATTTTTAAATCCCCCTCCTCTCCCCCCTTTGATAAAGGGGGATTAAGGGGGATTTTGTAAGACGGATTAATTGCTTCAATAAATTTTGGAATATCATTTAAGTCGCACGACAAATCGGCATCCAAAAACATATACACCCCCGCATTCTCCCCCTGTTTCGCCCCGGGCGAAATAGGGGGAGTTTCCGCCAGAGGCGCCCGCCTGCAACCCGCCACAACTTCGGAGATGTTGGCGGGTAGCCTCTGCGGGCAGGGATCCGCCTCTGGCGGAAGAGGGGGTTGGGCTGGGAATCTTCGCCAGCCTTCGGCAATCGCCAATCCTTTCCCCATTTTTTCAAGCCGCAGATATTTTACCCCCCCACCAATTCTATTGAGAGACTTTTGTTTATCGGAAGACGTGAGATGCAAATCGACTTCATTTTCCGAAGGATCATTTTTAAGAATTTTCGCGACGGAATTGGTGGGGGGGTTTATTTCCGAGAATTTTTCCGCAAGTCTTTTTGCGATTTCCGGAGTTTTGTCTGTCGAGGCATTGTCGGAAATAATAATTTGAAATTCCCCCGCTGTCCCCCCTTTAACAAAGGGGGGGTGGGGGGGATTTTTAAAAAATTCAAACAATTTCAAAATATTATCTTCAAGTATTTTTTCCTCATTATAAACGGGAACGACAATGGATATCATAGCAATCTACGAAATTACTAATATTTTACGAATATACGAATAATTTAATTTTAAACATTTTAATTTTGACCCCCTCCCTTACCCTCCCCCTTGGAAAGGGGGAGGGATGGGGTGGGGGATGTTTCGGATTTTCGGAGCGAAGCCCGGTAGAGCTACTTCGTGATTCTACTGGGCGAAGCGGAGACCCCGACGACTGTCGGGGCGAGATTTCGGATTTTAAAATATTGCGGCATTTCCGCTTCGTATGCGCGCAAATTTCCATCAAGGTCTTTAAATTCAATTTGATAAGCGTGCAATAACATCGGCTCGCGTTTGCCTCGCGTCGTGTTTGTTCCGGCGCGGGACTTGTTCTTACCATAAAGCATGTCGCCAATAACGGGGTGCCCAATAGATTTGAGATGGACTCTTATTTGGTGCATCCGGCCGGTAAGAGGAACTATTTTAAGCAGAGTTGAATCATTTTTTCTGGTTATTACCTCAAAATTAGTAAATGAACTTCTGCCTGCTTTAACAGTAATGAGTTTAAACCCTCTCCCGCGCCCGATTGATTTGGAGATACTTCCACGGTCTTCTTTTATTTGTCCTTTGACCCAGGCAAGATAAGTTTTTTTAACCATTCTTTTTAAAAATTGCCTTGTTAGGTCTTCGTGCGCTTCGTTTGTTTTTGCGATAACCATTACCCCGCTTGTTTCGCGGTCTAGGCGGTGGACAATGCCGGGCCGCAAAGGGTCTCCAACTTTTTCAATTCCAGGGATTTTAGCAAGCAGCCAATTGGCCACCGTGTCTTGTTCGGGGTGGCCCTCGGCCGGATAAACCACCATGCCGGCCGGTTTGTTTAACACTAAATAATTTTCGTCCTCAAAAATTACAGGCACTTTTAAGTGGGCTTGCGGTTCAATCTTTAATTCCACGCCTGATTCCAAGATAATTTCCACCAAGTCTTCCGGTTTTACCGCGTAACTTGAATGTTTTTCCTTGCCGTTTATTTTAACCAGGCCGTTTTTAATCATTTTTTGGATTTTTGAACGGGAAACAGAGGGGATTTTTGTAATTAAAAATTTATCAAGGCGTTCCCCGGCCTCTTCTTCGGAAATTTTGAATTGTTTATATGAGGTCTTCATCTAAATGAAGTATATCACATGCACTTGACATTTTCATCCAGAAACGGTATGATACTATATTACCAGAACGGATCTGGTAAATGGGGGTCTTTAACAATTGAAAAAGAAAGTCCATCTATAAAGATGGGACAAGGAGTGAAAAATGCGGATCAAAAATGTTGAGATTGAAAACGAGTATTTGGGTATTCCGTTAGTTAATAAAGAGGCTGTGGAGAAAGCGCTCGCCACAATTCCCGGAATCACACGCAAAGGAGGATCTAATAAGTGGTTATTCGAATTTAACCCGCCACTTAACGAAATTTTCGATACACTTGAGAAAAAGAGACATTACCCTCACTACAGAGGTTCTTGTTCTCTCGCTCGTCAGGTTTTAGGAACTTTTGGGGGTTATGATGGAGGTTATTGCGGCGGTAGGTCGAATGATATCCGAATATGGGTGAATCTAGAAGAACTTTATGTACTAAATCTATTAGACGTCACCAACAGAGACGAATCTATTTTAGCAGAAATGCTGGGGGTTGAACGCGGTCTTTTGAGAACATGTGTTACCCTCAAACTTGAGCCGGTTGGCAATCGCTTTGAAATTGACTTCGAACAGCTTGTCCGACAAGTAAGAAACGTTTTAGATGTAAAGGAATGCGGCGAAGGTCTTCGTAAATGCATAGAGACATCGTGTGTTTACACTCAGACAATTTTTGAAGGAGAATTTCTCAAAGTGGAGGTTGCTCTCCAACCGCCGGATCAACTGTTACAAGCCAAAGACGGCATGCGTGTAATCGTTTGTGACAAGAACTGGTCTAGTTGCGGGTCAATTCTTACCGGACCACTCAGTAGTTTCAAGGGAAACCTCGGGGGAAACCCAAATGTAATCCCTCCCAGGATTTATTTTGTTGTGGAAAGATTAGTAAAGGCGCCGAAGGATTTTTCTTCTTATATTCTTTGCTACCCCAACCCTGCCACTACACCGAAGAGTAGGCAGGAAATGTTGTCCCTCGCAGAGAATATTGCTCAACAATTTCGTTGATATTTTTTGTTTTTCAATCAGAGAATAAATCTGCCCAGTCAACTTTGTTGGCTGTGCCTTGACAAACCCCCCCCCTTATGTTAACCTGTTTTAAGAACCCAAATCGCGGAATTCGCCGTGAATTGGGTTAGAAAAAGGCCTTTAACAACAAACCTTTTAAGGAGGAAAAGAAGATGGCAATAATAATAGGATACATCGCGGTTTTATGCTGTTTTCTTATAAGTTTCTTATTGTTATTATTAACTGTTCTTCAGTTTATAGTGGTTGTAATGGTAAAAGAAATGAACAATCAAAAACTTGAGGCACTTAGGGCAAAAGTAGAAATACCAAGAGTTGAAATAAGACAAGTCTTGATAGTTAACGGTCTAATGTTTTTACTATTTACTGGCGCAGGTCTTTTTCTGCTCTGTCACTGCTTAAGGTAATAATCAAAAAAATTCTCACGAGTTCATCAAAACCCTGATTCCATCGGGGTTTTTTTTTAAGATTTTTGAAACGAAGCATTACAACACGGTCGTTAAATAATGCTCCTAATGGGGACAAAATAAAGCGGTCGTGGAAATTTGTCCCCATTTTGTTTAATGATTTTCTAAATATTGATAACGCCAATAAATCCCTCCCGCTTTCCCCCTTTATCAAAGGGGGATTGAGGGGGATTTTTAAATTATTGACTTTGGGTTGCCAATTTAATCGGTTTTGGATACAATGAGAGCAGAAATTGAGGGTGTGGCAATGTTCGACTTGCCCTCCCACCTTTTGGGCGCATAGCTCAGTTGGTTAGAGCACGGGTCTTATAAACCCGGGGTCGATGGTTCGAATCCATCTGCGCCCATTTTGCCCAAAAGGCGGGAGGGTGGTTTCCGCCGCAACTCCCGCGAAGCGGGAGTGGGCGGATCCGCTCAGGAGTGAAGCGAGATGAGCGGACGACTCCATCCACGCGCATTTTAACCCACTCTTTATCTTTAATAATATGTTCTTTGAGCAACACAATACAGAAAATAAGAAAATAACACCCGGGGATAAATTGCTGGAGATTTTACGCAGAGAGCCGAGAAGAGAAACGGCGGAGATTGATAAAATAGAAATGCGAGCTAAAATTTTTGTTGAGAAAGAGAAACTAAATTGGCACGATGATTTTTTAGGCCTGATAGAACCAAAATTAAAAGATGCGAAGATTTTAGATTTATTTTGCGGTTCTAATTCTATTAAAGAATATGGCAAGGAGAAAAGATTGAACATGGAGGTAGTCGGTGTTGACATCTCAAGCGAGAAAGCGGACATCAAAGCCGATGTGGCGGAAATTGATAAATTTATATCGCCGGAGAAACAGTTTGACATAGTTTTTGATTTAGGCGGAGTGCCCGGTGTGATTAGCCTGGAAAAATTTGAAACATATTTAAAAGACGGCGGGTTTTTTATAACCTCAAGTTCGGCAGAAATTTTTTTAGAGCAAGTGAACAAGGTTTTTAAAAATAAAAAATTTGTCCCCGGGGGACAATATGAAAAAGAAACCAAAGAAGCCCTAGAGTATTTCCAGCCGATAGTTGAGGTGGAGGTAAGGGATAAAAAAAGTTTCTTGCCTAACCAGCCCATTGACTCCGTTTATGTCATTTGGAAGAAAAGGGCAAAAGAATAATATGCTTGAAGAAAACATTTTAAATCCAAAACTGCAGATTGACGAAGTGCAGTTAGACCAGTCATTAAGGCCAAAGAAATTGGACGATTTTGTCGGCCAGGAAAAGATTAAGGAAAGTTTGGCAATTTTGCTTGAGGCGGCAAAAAGAAGGAATGAGGCGTCAGAGCACGTTTTGCTTTATGGAAATGCCGGTTTGGGCAAAACCACGCTTGCTCACATCATTGCCTCGGAAACATCCAGCCCCATTAGAGTTACTTCCGGCCCGGCTTTGGAGCGGGTGGGAGATTTGGCGGCCATACTTTCCAATTTGGAACCCGGCAATATTTTGTTTATTGACGAAATTCATCGGATGAATAAAACAATTGAAGAGGTACTCTACCCCGCCATGGAAGATTTCGCCCTGGATTTAGTCGTAGGCAAAGGCCCGGCGGCCAGGACATTGCGGCTCAACTTGCCCCACTTTACCTTAATCGGCGCCACAACAAAAATTAGCTTGCTCTCAGCTCCGTTGCGCGACCGTTTTGGCTCAACATATCATTTAGACCATTATAATGATAATGAAATTAAGGAAATTGTCGGGCGCAGTTCGCAGCTTTTGAATTTGAAAGTTGACGATACCTCCGCATTTGAAATCGCTAAACGTTCGCGCGGCGTGCCGCGCGTGGCAAATCGTCTTTTGCGCCGAATCCGTGATTACGCCGAAGTTAGGAATAATGGTATAATAAGTTTGGATTTGGTTTTTGACGCTTTAAAAATGCAGGGAATAGACGAGCAGGGGTTGGATAAAATAGACAGAGAAATTATTAAAATTATAATAGAAAAATTTAACGGCGGACCGGTCGGTCTTAAAACTCTCGCCGCCGCGGTTTCGGAGGAAGAAGAAACAATTGAAGAAATTAACGAGCCGTTTCTTTTACGATTAGGTTTTTTGGCGCGCACGTCAAAAGGCCGCGTGGCAACGGATTCCGCTTACAGACATTTGGGATTAGAAGCGCCGTCGCAAAATAAGTTAATATAATGACACTAAGCACCGCGAAAGAGAACACTAAATACCGCGAAAGTTCATCTTAAGATTCGTGGTACTTCGTGTCCATATTCGTGGTACTTCGCGCTATATTATGAAAATCAAAGTAGATAGAGAGGCGTGTATTGGCTGCGGAACATGCGTTGCTCTGGCGCCGAATACGTTTAATTTAGACGTTGAAGGAAAATCAGAGGTGGCAAACGCCGCTGGCGACCCCGAGGTGGATATAAAGAAGGCAGTCGAGGCCTGTCCGGTAGATGCGATTAAAATCGAAGAGGAAGAGAAGCCCTCTGATTCCGGAGTCGCTGATAACACTGATTAAAATATTTCGGTGTGGTTCTGTGCTTGCCCCGTTAGATAAGCGATACTTGTCTATCTAACGGGGTAAATTCCGTGTGGTTCAGCGATAAAGCCTTTTTAACTAAGAAGAATTTTCAATATGAGCAAAAAAGACATTGAACTCGTAAAGCAGTCACTTTTTTATCTCCCCGAACAAATTTTAACTTCATGGAAAGAAAGTAACGAGGCATTCCAGCCCAAGGCTGGTCCGCCTCAGGCGGATAAAATCAAGAAAAAACAAATAAATGCCATTGCGGTTTTTGGCATGGGTGGCTCGGGTTTGGGCGCTGACATTGTGAGGAGTATGATGAGGGCGCAAATTTTGACGCCGTTTGCTATTATTAACAATTATTCGGTGCCGTTTTTTGTGAATGAAAAAACTTTGTGCATATTTTCGTCTTATTCAGGCAATACCGAAGAAGTGATTGAAGCGTATAAAGAAGTAAAAAAGCGTGGGGCGCAAATGTGTGTTATTGCCACAGGCGGAAAATTAGCAGAGTTCGCTAAAAAAGACAAAATTCCGGCATATATTGTTAATCCAAAATATAATCCCGCCGGAGCGCCGCGTTTAGGAGTTGGTTATTCGGTTGGCGCGATTTTGGGCACGCTTTGCGCTTATGGTGTTTTAGGATTGAGCCGGGCAAGCGTTGACATGGAGCTTAAACGGATTTTTCCCTCGCATAGTGAAATTAAAAAGAAGACGGCCCATTTTTCCGTTTTGGGCAATGTGCTTGCCAAAAGGATTTTTGGCCGCGTTCCCGTTTTGGTTGGTTCGTCGCATTTAGAGGGCGCGGTGCACACCTTTGCCAATGAAATCAATGAAACGGCTAAAAATTTTTCCGCGCATTTTTATCTGCCCGAGCTTGACCATCATTTGCTTGAAGGTATTTTAAAACCCGCGGGTTTAAAAAGGAATTTATTTTTTATCATTTTCGAGTCCGAACTTTATCATCCGAGAATCGCGCGCCGTTGCAAATTAACTGCTGAGGTTTTGAAGAAAAATGGCATCTTGAATTTAATTTTAAACCCAAGCCAAACATCTTTAATAGGCGAAGCGTTAGACATAACTATTTTGGGCTGTTTTACCGCTTATTTTCTTTCCAAACTCAATAAAGTTAATCCTTTACCAAACCCATGGGTGGACTATTTTAAGAAAAAATTAAAATAATTTTTTCTTACCAAATCCGAAATCCGAAATTCGAAATTCGAAATTCGAAACAAATCTAAACGACTAAAATTTTAAATTCAAAACGTTTTGGAAATTTGAACATTTGAATTTTGAATTTGTTTCGGATTTTGTGCTTCGTGCTTCGGATTTTTATTTTTTAATATTATGACGCGGCGTTTTATAACATATTTCATTTTATTTTTGGGGATTTTTTTATTATTTTTTTGGCTTTCTAATTTTGAAAAATTTGCCGACCCCGATTCTTTTTACCACGTAAAAATAACGGAATTGCTGATGGGCGGCAATCTCTCTGCTTTGCTTACGGCAGGAATTTTAAAAACTTTTCCGTTTTTGCCTCTAACAACGCTCTCCAACGCTTTTTCCGACCAGCATTTCTTATATCACGCGGTTCTTTTGCCGTTTTTTGCCGTTTTTTCAAACCATTTGTTTGCCATAAAAATCGCCGCCAATTTTTTTGCCGCCGCCGTTTTCGCATTGTTTTATTGGCTTTTGGGAAAATTAAACATTAAGGGCCGGTTGATTTATATCGTTGCCCTTTTAAGTTCCTGTACTTTTATTTTTCGGATGAATTCGCCTAAGGCTGGCGTCCTCTCGGTTATTTTAATGTTGCTTTTGTTTTGGTTGATTATTCGAGGAAAGAATATTTTGGGTGAAATCGGAGTAGCACACGAAAGTGTGCGTAAATATAGTCGCGTTGGCGCGCACTTTCATAGCCGCGTTGGCGCGCACTTTCGTGCGCTATTCCCATCTATGAACGCGCACTTTCGTGCGCTATTCCCCATATTTATCTGCTCTTTTCTCTGGGTCTTTACCCACGGTTCTTGGCCTCTGGCGATTCTAATGGTTTTGTGTTTTGTTTTGGCGCAAGTGATTGTCTCTTCTTCAAATTCAAAAATCCCCCCTAACCCCCCTTTACTAAAGGGGGAAATAAAAGGGGATTTTCCTCCCCCTTTTGAAAAGGGGGAGGAGCGGAGGGGGATTTTAAGAAAATTTTTGATTGGGGAGAATATTAAAATTTTTTTTGCCGTCTGTGGCGGGGCAGTTTCCGGCCTTATTTTTAATCCATTTTTTCCGCAGAATATTTTGTTTAATTGGGTTCAGGTTTTTCAAATTGGAGCGTTTAATTACAGTTACAAAATCGGCGTGGGGTCCGAGTGGTATCCACCGAACTTGCAGGAAATGCTTTTACAAACCGGTTTGCTTTTACCCTTGTTTGTTTTTGCTTTTTTGATTTTTATTTTTGCTGTTTTTACCAAAAAAAGAGATTTAATTTTAAACAAAGAAGATTTTTTACCTTTATTTTTTGGCGGAATTTTTTCAGCCGTTCTTTTTCTTTTGGCTTTAAAATCCAGGAGAAATATGGAATATTTTGTACCAATAACGGTTTTATTTTCCGCCCTGCTTACCAACTTCAGTTTTAATGCGATTGATAAGGAGCTGATAAAAAATAAAATTAAAAAAATTTACCCCCCCACCAATTCCGACATAAAAATTTTTGAAAAAGATGGCTCAAAATCAGAATCACTAATCAATGGAATTAAAAAGGCATTTAGCAGAATTGGTGGGGGGGTTTACCGGAAAATCTTTTTTGCGGCAACTATTTTTTTTGTTTCTTGCGCCTCTTTTATTTTTTACAGCAACATTAAAATGGCGCGTTCAAATTTTGAAAACGGATTTTCTTGGGATAAATTTAAAAACGCTTCGGAATATATTAAAAATAACCCCCTCCCCCCCTCCCCTTATTCTGACGCCTCGGTCGGAACGGGGGCAACCCCCACCCCATCCCTCCCCCTCTCCGAGGGGGAGGTCCCTAGGTCGTTTTCAACGACCGGGATCCCGGCTGAAAGCCTAGGGAGTAAGGGAGGGGGTGAAATTATTTTTCATAGCGACTGGGACGATTTCCCCATGCTTTTTTATTGGAACAGCAAAAATTATTATATTTCCGGTCTTGACCCGACGTTTTTATATCTAAAAAATCGCGATTTATACGAAAAGTACGTCAAAATAACCTCGGGAGAGCAAAAAACCGATTTAGCAGAAATTATTAAAAACGATTTCAAGTCAAGATATGTTTTAATCGGCAAAGACCACCCAAAAATGGCGGACAATTTTTCAAAAGACAATGATTTTAAATTGGTTTATGAGGATGAAGACGCGTGGATTTACAAAACCAAAAATTAAAAACCAAATACCAAAACAAAAACATGAATACTTAAAAATTTTTAGGCATAGTCATTGGGGTTGGGACCAGCGGCCGGTTTAGTCAAAGGGCTGGTCTTGGGATTAGGACTAATGACTATGTCCTTGACCAAGACCATACTGGCTGCCGGCCCTAATGACCATAACCAAAAACTAATTTTTATATTTTTGCGTATTTATTTTTGGTTTTTGGTCTTTGGTTTTTGGTTTTGTATGTTTCATCAAATTTCAAAGCCGGAATATAGGATTCTCTGTTTAGTCGCGATGGTTTTGATTATCGCCGGCGTTGTGCCGTATATTGTTGGTTATCTTAAAACTCCCGCGGGGCAAGTTTTTTTGGGAACAAGCCCGTTTAATATTGCCGACCAGCCGGTTTATTACACCTACATTGAACAGGTCAAAAGCGGTTTTTTAACCAACTTTGATTTTTTTACGCCGGAAAAACAGGCGCGCGGAATTTTCCAAGTTTCTTGGTTTATTCCCGGAGTTTTGGCGCGGATTTTTGACATTTCGGCAATCGCCGCCTTTCATATTTGGCGGATTTTTTTGATTCCGATTTTGGTTTTTGTTTTATATCTTTTTATTTCTTTGTTTTTCGCCGACAAATTTTCGCGGTTTATCGCCTTTCTGCTGGCGCTTTTCGGTTCGGGCTGGGGAGCGTATGCTTTAGCTTTTTTGCCAAACAAATTTTATTCTTTACCTAAGTTTTTACCGCCGGACGTTTGGGTCCCGGAATCAAACACTTTTTTAAGTTTGATGCTTACGCCGCATTTTGTCCTTTCTTTAATTTTTTTATTGCTGATTTTTTATTTTTTAATTTTATTCGCCCACCCCTCTCCCTTCGGGAGATCTCCCGCAGGGAGACACCGTTCCTCCCCCTCCCGGCGGGAGGGGGATGTCCCTAGGTCGTTTTCAACGACCGGGATCCCGGCTCCGACCTGTCGGAGCCTAGGGATTGGAGGGGGAGGCGGGATTTTATACGCATTTCTGTCCGGTTTGTGCGCTCTGATTTTATTCAGTTTCCATCCCTATTTTGCGCCGCTTGTTTATCTTATCTTGGGGCTTCAAGCGGTTTTAATTGTTTGGCAAGAGAGAAAGATTTTTACTTCTAAAATTTTGGGGCTGATGATTATTTTTGTTTTGTCTTCGCCCTCGGTTTTGTACCATTTTTATCTTTTGGCGTCGGAATATGTTTTAAAAATGCGCGGCATTGAGATGCAAGAGAGCAATTTTATGCCCTGTATTTTTGCCATGCTTGTTGGGTACGGTTTTTTTGGTCTTTTTGGCCTTTTGGGCGCAACGAAAAATTTTAAAAACATCCAAAAACCGGAGTGGACAATTGCCTATCTTTGGTTATTTTCCTGCCTTGTTTTGTTTTTTGTTCCGTTTGTTTTTCCGCGGCGGCTTACCGAGGGTTTTCAAGTTCCTCTGGCTTTATTTTCCGTTATTTTTTTGGCGCCATTTTTAAAACAAATATTAACGCAAGGCGCAAAGAAATTTATTATTATTTTGATTTTTGCTGTTTTGGCTTTGGCACCGACAACAATTTTCAATTTTACCCGTTTTTTCAATAGTTATTATTATCCGGGCGCCGAAGAACCGTTCTTTTACCGAGAAAACGGAGAAATTGAAGCCATGCGATGGCTGCGCCAAAACACGCCGCCGGATTCGGTGATTTTGGCCGCGCCATGGAACGGAAATATTATTCCCTTCTTTTCGCAAAGAAAAGTTTTTTTCGGCCATATGGACGAAACGATTTTTGCCGGTTGCCGCAAGGCCGAGGCGGATTGGTTTTATAAAGACAATTCAAACGACGCGCTTAAAAAGGAATTTTTGAAAAGAGAGGGCGTTAGTTATGTTTTTTGGAGCGAGAAAGAAGATTCTTTGGGTACTTTTCAGCCACAAAATGAAAATTATTTACAGTCGGTTTATCAAAGCGGCAAAGTCGAAATTTACAAGGCGCAGTTTTAATAAGAGTGGTTTTAGGGTATAATATCAATATGAGAACGTTGATTAATTATTTTTTTGTTAATAAATACAATCACTTGCATGAAGCGGAAAACATCCCCCACCCCATCCCTCCCCCTTAGAAAGGGGGAGGGTGAGGGAGGGGGTTTCGTGAAACCAAATACTGAACCAAGCGGAATTATTCAACGATTAAATGTATGAAGAAGAAAGCAGACGAAAAAATTTCTATAATCAAAGAAGACGATTTTTATAGAATGCCGGCAGACCTATCTAAATTTTTAGGCGAGCTTAAGGTTGATGTTTACGAAACCGATAATGAGATTGTCGTCCGTTCCACCGTGGCGGGAGTTGATATTAAGGATTTGGACGTGTCGCTTCACGGCGACTTACTGACCATTCGCGGCAAGCGGCGCATTAAAGAAGAGGTTGACGAAAATAATTTTTTGGTGCGCGAATGCTTTTGGGGAGATTTCTCCCGCTCTATAATTTTGCCTTCAAGCGTTGATATCGCAAAAAGCGAGGCGTCTTTAAAAAAAGGCGTCTTAACCATACGGTTGCCGAAAACAAAAATTAAAACATCCATACCAATTCAAGCCAAATAGGATTTTATGTCTTTTAATTTTGGAAAAATAAGAGATTTTCCTCCATTTTATTACATTTGGCCGCCAGGCCGAAGGTTTTTTAGATTGAAAAGGCTTTGGGTGACAATAATTTTTTTGCTGTCAATCGCGGTTTTAAGCATTGCCTTTAATTTTTACCAACTAATTTTTGCAAATAGGATTTACGACGGCGTTATTGTCGGCTCATTTTTTGTCGGCGGGAGGACGGCGGGCGGAGCGGAGAAATTTTTAAACAAGGAAATAGACAAATATTTGTCGCAAGAATTTTATTTTCAGGCAATTGGCGAAAAGGCGCCGATTCAATTGCTGGTTTCAGGGGCCTCTTCGGCCGACACCGCTTATTCCTTGGTTGATTACGATGCTGCGGCCTTGACGCAGTCGGCGTTTAATTACGGCAGAGGCGGAAGTTCTTTTGAAAATGTCAAAGATATCTTGGCTGCCTTGCTTTTTGGTTACCAATTTAAACCGGCATTTGAAATGAAGACAGATTTGCTGGTAGATGAGCTTAGGAAAAAATTCGGCCATTTGGAGAAACCGCCGCAAAATGCCGGCGTTGATATAAAATTTAAAGACGGAAAAACGATTGCGCAAGTTGTTCCCGACAGAAACGGCACGGTTTTCGATTATAACGCGGCGCTGGCGTCAATCGCAAATAATTTAACTGATTTTAAAAATAATGAAATTACTGTTGTTCCGGCGGGCGTAAGCGCTGATATTAAGGCGGAAGAAATATCCGTTTTTGTTCCGTTGATTTCAAAAATATTTTCCGCCCAAGGCGGATCCGCCTTTGGCGGAGATGGCAAAGATTTTAAAATAATTTTTGACGAGCAATCGTGGAATTTGCCGAAAGAGGTTTTAGCTGACTGGATTATTTTTAAAAAAGAATCAGGCGCGGTTCGTCTCGGCCTTGACGCGGAAAAAATAAAAAATTATTTGAATGAAAATAAGATTGTTGAGCAGGTAGAAGTTGAGGCAAAGAATTCTAAGTTTGTTTTTTCCGCCGACCTGTCCGCCGAAGCTTTAGCGAAGGCGGAAGGCGGACCCCAACCGGGGCCGGGAAAGGTTGTTGAATTTCAAGCGTCGACCAATGGCAAAAAAATTAATTATGATTGGACGACCAAATCGTTTGAAAAGTTTTTCTTTTCCGGCGAGGGAACGGTTTTGGGGGAAATCAAAGTTGATTTAATAAAACCGCAGGTGGTAACCGGCCAGGCCAACACCTTGGGCATTGAAGAAGTGGTGGGGCGGGGGGAAAGCAATTTTGCCGGTTCGCCTAAAAATAGGATTTTTAATATTAAAAACGGCTCGTCTGTTATTTCCGGGCTTATTGTTGAGCCGGGCGAAATTTTTTCTTTAAACCAGGCCCTGGGCGAGGTAAGCGCCGCAACGGGATACAAGGCGGAGTTGGTCATAAAAGGCGATAAAACCACGCCGGAATTTGGCGGAGGGCTTTGCCAGGTGGCTACCACTGTTTTTAGGGCCGCCTTAAACGCGGGATTGCCAATTGTTTCAAGAGCTAATCACTCCTACCGCGTTTCGTATTACGAACCGCCGGTGGGAATGGACGCTACAGTTTACAGCCCGTCGCCGGATCTGAAATTTTTAAACGACACCGGAGCGCCGATTTTAATTCAGTCAAAAGTTGACGGGGTAAAATTAATTTTTGAGTTTTGGGGCGCCAAAGACGGCAGGGAGATATCAATCGGCGTACCGGTTGTTACAAATATCACCAATCCGCCGGCAACAAAACTTATTGAAACCACCGATCTGAAACCCGGCGTAAAGAAATGCACGGAAAAAGCCCACAAAGGCGCCGACGCTTATTTTGATTACACGGTTTTATATCCAAACGGCGATGAAAAAACAAACAGATTTAAAAGCCACTACCGCGCCTGGCAGGAGGTGTGTTTGGTGGGAGTGGTGGCAACTTCAACTTTGTCAGGCCTATAGGCCTGACAAGTCCTATTGGACATATAAGTCATATTTATAATTAAACGGCTCAACGGGAATTCCCGTTGAGCCGTTTAACACTTGCCACAAAATCGGCAAAAAACTCCAATTTCTCCCCCTGTTTCGCGAAGCGAAATAGGGGGAGCAAGAGGGGGTTATTAAAGATTGCGAAATAAACCCCGATACCAAAGCCCGACGAAATGTCATTCTAAATTTGTTTCAGAATCTCTCGGAAACGCCTACGGCTTCCATTTTACTAAAACATAGTTTATCTCAGGGCTTGGTATGGGGTTGTTACTGCTAATGAAATTTTGTTCGTCCTTCGGACTCCAAAATTTCAAGCCAGTAACAAAAAAATGGCCAAAGCGAAGCGCTTTGGCCATTGTTATAATCTCGCCTCCGAAGCAGACGCTTCGCGACGCTACGGGGCAGGCCTGAGCCGGGTTGCTCGGAAGTGATTTTTAGGCGAAGATTCCGGGTATCATCTTTACGGCGACGGTGATCAGGACTGCGTAAAAGACGCAGTGTGAAACCCACCCAAAAAATATCAAAATCATTGTTCCACGCCCGAAATACGGATGGGATATCTTAGCCGTTCTGTGACCCATGAACGCGGGGAAAAGACAGCAAATTGTGAGATAAGCAATGATCCATGCCGGAGTGGTTGGCCAAATTCCGACAAAACAGAGTGTGTAGACGGCAGTGAGAACAACTGTCAAAATCATGATGTAAATTGTGTTTTTCAGCATCTTTTGTCTCCTTTTCCCTGGTTTTGTTTTTGTAATTTCGTCCCCGAGCCGGATTGCTCGGAAGTGGTTTTTAGGCGAAGATTTCGGGTATCATCTTTACGGCGACGGTGATCAGGACTGCGTAAAAGACGCAGTGTGAAACCCACCCAAAAAATATCAAAATCATTGTTCCACGCCCGAAATACGGATGGGATATCTTAGCCGTTCTGTGACCCATGAACGCGGGGAAAAGACAGCAAATTGTGAGATAAGCAATGATCCATGCCGAAGTGTTTGGCCAAATTCCGACAAAACAGAGTGTGTGGACGGCAGTGAGAACAACTGTCAAAACTACGATGCAAATTGTGTTTTTCAGCATCTTTTGCCTCCTTTTGTTTTGGGGTGAAAAGGTTTAACTTACCGGCGCGCCGCAGTTGGTGCAGTGTTTGTCGCGGGGACCGAGCGTGTGTTTGCAGTAGCCGCAATTTTTCGGTTTTGCCGAAACTGTTTTGCTTAGCTCGTTTTTCTTTAAGGAAATGGGTATTTCAATCATCGAAAGAATCATCATGGGAAATGAAATTGCTGCCCCCGTTACTATTACTAATACTAATACGTTAAAGATTATCGATGACATTGTTGATACTGGCATGATTCTTTCTCCTTTCTTTTTTTAGGTTTTTACTCAATCGTCCAAATCACCCTTCCGTTCACGCTGATTGTCTGGGTGACGGAAAGAAGTAAAAACGGCGCCAAGAGCAGTCGGCGATTGATTTCAATCAATCCCAGGAAATGTTTATTTTCATAAGGATTGTGCCTGACGGCTTCGCCATAATCGTCAAAGCTTCCTTCAAGAGTATAAACAGCCGGCCCGGCTAACTGAGGGTTGTTGCTGGTCAGCATTACTGTCCTTTTTTCCCGGTTAAGAATTTCGAGTGTGTAAACGTGATTTTCGGTCGTAACCTTAACCACATCTCCCTTTTGCAAATCTTGCACTTTGATTCTTTTCATTTTTTCCTCCTTTTTTTAGTTTCTACTCTTTCGGAAAAACTGTTTTTCCGTTCACCAGGATTTTCTGGGTATAAGAAAGAACCAACGGCGGGCTAAAAACCAGGCGAAAGCCGACGCCAATCCATCCGGCTTCAACCGTGAGGTATCCGCCGTCCACGACAAAACTTCCCATGAGGCAGTAATTTGCCGGCTTAACGAAAGCGCCGTAATTGCTTGAAAGTTCCACCGAACAATTTTTCGGGCCAAGAATTTTGAGCGTGTAAACGCGGTTTTCGGCCGTAACCTCAACCACATCTCCCGCCTTCAAATCGTACACATATATTCCTTCCATTTCTTTTCCTTTCTGTTTTTGGTGATTAAAAATTTTTAATGAACGTACTCTTTCTTAATTGTAGACCGTTGAATAATTCCATTTTTTCTGTCATTCCCGCGAAAGCGGGAATCCAGATAGTATAAATTGAAATAAATTCTGGATTCTGACTTTCGTCAGAATGACAAAAGATTAGTTGTTCAACGGTCTAAATTGATAAATGCGCCTCCTCACTAATTGGGCATGATACTGATACAAATTCTTGATTTAATGCAGTTAATAAGTTGCTTTACTCAATTTGCAGCCGTGACCAATTAGTGACGAGGCACATTTCATATTTATTAGGACTTACGCGTTTGGTTTTCTCCCTTTGTAAAGGGAGAGTTAGAGAGGGATTTAAATTTTAAAAATCCCCCTTAATCCCCCTTTACGAAAGGGGGAGAAAATGAATCGCGTAAATCCTATTTATATTAGAAGGTGCTCCCAGGATTCGCACTCAAGAAGACCAGATGAAGGAAAGTCCTAGCGCAGGGCCAGGTTCTTCCTTTGCTGGCCCCCATGCTTGTCGTGAGTGCGAATCCTCGAAACGCCTCTTTTTATTCAATCCGTGTTAAGTAAGAATTACGAGTCCAAAGGCATCTTTTTGTTTTAACATCAATTTAATGCCGGTTTTAAGTTAAAACCTTGTTTATTCAGAAAAATAGACGTAATTTAACCCAACATAATATATTATCATATATTCAAATATTTGTCAATAGCACCGAATTGAT
>Ga0265296_1000906_pt1 | contig 38168 bp, 43 predicted proteins | sample MunlanPumphouse1_FD_189073 | JGI IMG/M metagenome (GOLD analysis project Ga0265296, IMG submission 189073) | Groundwater microbial communities from a municipal landfill in Southern Ontario, Canada - Pumphouse #1 | ecosystem: Environmental > Aquatic > Deep subsurface > Groundwater | place...
GCGGGTTCGCCGTCGCCGGGCGCGGCGGCGTCTGCCGGCGATCCCGGCTCTGTCGGGGCCCCGGTGGACGCCGCCTCCAGGGAGGGAAGCGTCGGAGCCGGCGTCTCGAGTGGTGCGGCGGCCGACGCTTCGGCGGCGGCCGGAGGACGCTCCGCTCGCGTCTCGGCGGCGTGCGCGTCGCGGTGCCACTGTGCCCAGGGTTCGGCCGGCGTCGTGACGTCGGCGAGCGGCGCCCCGGCGATCGGGGCGGCGGCCATCGCCGCCGCCGCGGCCCGCGGCCGCTTCCACGGCTGCCAGGCCAGCAGGCTTGTTCCCAGGCCGATCAGCAGCCCGGCGGCGAGCCACGGCAGCCCGAAGACGGCCAGCCAGCCGTCGTCGCCCACGCGCCCGACCAGGGGGCCCGAGCCGAGGCGGTCGCCGTACCCGAACATGCCGCCCGGGCCGTCGAGCTGTTCCAACGTCGCCCGCGGCCCGGCCGCCGCCACCGACTCGTGGCCGCTGGCGATGGCGACGATGCCCACCACCGCGGCGGTGGCCGCCACCGCGACGCTGACGATGATCACGATCCACGCTCTGCGCGTCATTGGTCCTCCCTTGCACTGTCCTGCGTTTCTCCCAGAGTGGTTGCGAGGGTACCCGGCGTGCTTGAGAGCGCCGTGAGAGCCGCCTGAGAACGAGCTGTGAGCAGCCGCCGCCCTGCCCGTCAGATCGACTTCTGGTAGACGCGGAAGGCGCGCGTCGCCAGCCACGTGCAGACGACGGTGAAGACCAGCAGCCAGCCCATGCGGCTGAAGACCAGGGCCCAGTCCGGGCCGGAGGCGAGACCTTCGCGCCCGGCCTGCACCGCCCAGTCGACCGGGTTGTACTTCGCCACGCTCTGCATCCAGCCCGGCATCAGCGTCTGGGCCATGAACACCGAGCTCAGGAAGGTCAGCGGCAGCAGCACGAAGTTGCTGACCGCGATCATCGTCTCCTCGCGGCGCGACAGCAGGGCGATACCGTTGCTGAGCGCGCCGACGCCCGTGCCGAGCAAGACCGCGCAGATGGTCAGCGCCACGATGCCGCCGATGCCGCCGGGGTAGTCCGCCCCGACCAGCAGGCCGAGCACGACGATGATCGCCGACTGGATCATGCCGACGAGCGCGCCCTGGACGAGCCGCCCGGCGATGAGCGAGCCGCGGCTCGCCGGGCTGACGAGGAACCGGTCGACGACACCCCGGTTGAGGTCGTCGATGAGCCCCATGCCGCTCCAGCCGGCGCCGAACAGGCAGGTCATCACGACGATGCCGGGCGTCAGGAAGTCGATGTAGCTCCCGGCACCGAACCCGGGGATCTCGACGATCCTGCGGAACAGGGCGCCGTAGAGCAGCAGCCAGACGACGGGCTGGACCAGCGAGATGAGGATCCAGGCCGGCTGGCGGAAGAGGTTCCGGAGGTGACGCTGGGTCATGAACCAGGTGTCCGACACTGCGGTCGTCATGTCTTTGCCTCCTTGTCGGCCTCGTTGAAGGCGCGTCCGGCGTAGCGCAGGTACACGTCGTCGAGCGAGGGCCTCGAGACGGTCACCGAGGCGACCTTGACGCCCTCGGCTTCGAGGGCGGCCAGCACGGCCGGCACAGCGCGGGCGCCGTTGTCGGCCCGGGCGCGCAGCGCCCGGGCCTCCACGGCGACGTCGTAGAGCTCGGGCACGCGAGCGATGGCGCGGCGGACCTCGCCGTCGAGCGGCTCGCCCTCAAGGTCGACGGCGATCGCGTCGCCGCGCAGCTCGCCCTTGAGCTCGTCCGGGGTTCCCGTGGCCACCACCTTGCCGCGGTCGACGATCGCCAGGCGATGGGCCAGGCCGTCGGCCTCCTCCAGGTAGTGCGTGGTGAGGAGGATGGTGAGGCCCTCCTCGCCGGCCAGGCGCCGGATCTCGTGCCACATGTCCACGCGGGCCTCCGGGTCGAGGCCGGTAGTCGGCTCGTCGAGGAAGAGCACCTGCGGCCGGTGCATCAGCCCGACGGCTACGTCCAGCTTGCGCTGCATGCCGCCGGAGTAGGTGCGCACCGTGCGGCCGGCGGCGTCGCCGAGCCCGAACCGGTCGAGAAGCTCCTGGGCGCGTGAGCCGAGGGCGGCGCCGCGCATGCCGTAGACGCGGCCCTGCAGAATGAGGTTCTCACGGCCTGTCATCTGCGGGTCCAGGCCAGACTTCTGGGCGACGGCGCCGATCGCGAGGCGCACCTTGGCCGGCTGCCGCACGACGTCAAAGCCGGCTACGGAGGCCTCACCGGCGTTGGGGCGCGACAGCGTCGTCAGGATCTTGACCGTCGTCGACTTGCCGGCGCCGTTTGGCCCCAGGAGGCCGAAGACAGTGCCCGGCGCCGCGGCGAGGCTCACCCCGTCGAGGGCGCGCACGTCTCCACGGTAGGTCTTCACCAGACCGCGAGCTTCGATCGCGTTGTCCATAGCTTCCATCCCTTCACGCCGCCCGGCGCCGTCTTGGCGGGGCTCGTCATCCCTGAAGCGGGGTAAGTGTAGGTGTCTGATTGTTAGATGGTCCAATTATATTTCTGTGGTACCATATCTGGCGTGAATGAAACCACGGTGCGAGCCGCACCCCGCTGGGAGTGTTCCCGCCGACCGCCTGGAGGAGAGATGAAGAAGGACGAAGACCAGGGCTTCGCACTCATCGATGAGCTGAGCGCCGAGCTGGACGAGCTGCGCCGTGCCGGCGACCAGCTCGACGAGGCGGTCGCTCTTCGATTCGGCCTCAACCGCACCGACCTTCGTTGCCTCGGCATCCTCTACCGGCGCGGGCGTGTCACCGCCGGCGAGCTGGCGGACGAGAGCGGCCTCACGCCGGGCGCGATCACCACGGTGCTCGACCGCCTCGAGCGCGGCGGGTACGCGAACCGGGTCGCCGACCCGGCCGACCGCCGCCGCGTCCTCGTCGTCTCCACGGTCGCGACGCGCGAGATCGGCGCCCGCGTCCAAGGTGAAGTCGAGCTCGCCACACGGCGCGCCCTGGACGGGCGCAGCGCCGAAGAGCTCACCGTGATCCGCGACTACCTGCGAGGCGTGCGCGGCGTGTATGAGGCGCAGATCGCCGCCCTCACCGTCGGGGCGGCGCCCGGCGCCGGCGGCGTGCCACCCGAGCCCGGCGCGACGGAGGAGCGCCAGAGCCGCGCCCCGATCAAGGGCGTCGCCGCGGGGCGCCTCGAGTTCACAAAGGGCGCCGCGAGGGTGAAGCTGAGCGGCGACCCATCTCTCCCTGATCTGTACCGGGCGAGCTTCGAGGGCCCGGCCCCGGAGATCAAGGTGAGCGGCGGCACGGTCACCGTGCAGCAGCGCCGCCGTTTTCGTCCCTTCGACTGGCGCGCCCAGTCTGCGGAGTTCGCCCTCTCGACCGCCGTGCCGTGGGACATCTCGCTGCGCGGCGGCATGTGGAAGCTCACCGCCGACCTGCGTTCTCTGCGCCTCACCCGCCTCGAGGTCGGCGGCGGCGCCAGCGACATCGAGGTCACGCTGCCGGCGCCCGTCGGCACGGTGCCGGTGCGCATCTCGGGCGGCGCCAGCAAGGTCGTCCTTCGCCGCCCCAAGGGCAGCGAGGCTCGCGCGGAGGTGAGCGGCGGCGCGAGCCAGCTCGTCTTCGACGACCAGCGGCTCGGCGCCATCGGCGGCCGCACCGTGCTCGGCTCGGCCGGGTTCGCTGAGGCCACCGACCGCTACGAGATCCACTTCACCGGCGGCGCCAGCCAGGTGACTGTCGAGGCGTTCTGACCCGGGCGGCTCGTCGGAAGCCCCCGCGGCGAGCCCTGCCCCTGGAGACGGCGGTGGCGGGGAGCGGCGGCCGGCAGGCGCGGCCGCGAGTCGCGGGCCTAGACCTTGCGCCGGTACACCCACACGGCGAACGGCGCGAAGATCAGGATGAGGCCGGTGCACCAGGCCAACGTCTGCAGCACGAGGGAGGCGGTCGGACCCCCGAGCATGAGGGCCCGGACGGCCGAGGCCGCCGCCGAGACGGGCTGGTGCTCGGCGAAAGCCTGCAGCCACGACGGCATAGTGCTCACGGGGACGAAGGCCGACGAGGCGAACACCAGCGGGACCAGTATGGGGAAGGTCGCCGCCTGAGCGCTTTCCGGGTCGCCGATCAGCAGGCCGACGGTGGCGAACACCCACGAGAAGACGTAGGCGAAGAGCAGCACCAGTGCGACGCCGGCCAGGAAGAGGGCGGCGTCGGTGTGCACCCGAAAGCCGACCGCGAAGCCCACGACGGCCATGAGCGCTACGACCAGCACGTTGCGCCCCAGATCGGCGAAAGTGCGGCCGGTCAGCACCGCCGAACGGGCCATCGGCAGGGAGCGAAAGCGTTCGAGCAGGCCGCTCTGCACGTCAGTCGACAGGCCGATCGCGGTGTTGGTGGCTCCGAAGACGACGGTCTGCACGAAGATGCCGGGCATCAGGTAGTCCACGTAGGTGATGTTCCCCGGAACCGCGATGGCGCCGCCGAAGACGTAGCGGAAGAGGAGCACGAAGATGACCGGCTCGATGAGCGTGAACACGAGCAGCGCCGGCACGCGCCGGTACGTGATCAGGTTACGGCGCGTGATCGCGAAGGTGTCGCGCGCCGCCCCGGCGAACCGGTGCCGGCGCATCTCCGCGGCGCCGACGGGATGCAGGGCCGTACTCACGCCGCCGACCTCTCGCTCGCCTGGGCCCCGGAGACGGCCGCAGCCCGCGTCTCGGGCTCGGCGCGCAGGCAGTCGTCGCAACGCTTGCCGGTGAGGGCGAGGAAGGCGTCGTCGAGCGTGGGCTCGCGCACGGTCAGCGTGGCCGGCGTCAGTGATTCGGCGTCGAGCCGGCGGAGCGCGTCCATGAGGACCTTCGAGCTGTCGTTGGACGCGATGCGGATCAGCGTGCCGTCGCGCTCGGGGCGCAGGGCTGAGAAGCGCGCCAGCGCTGCCTCCGCCTGGCCGGCCAGCTCCTCGTCTTCCATGCCGATCTCGATCACGGTGCTCGCCACCTGGTCCTTGAGCCCCTTCGCGGTGTCGTCGGCGACGATGCGGCCCTGGTCCACGACGGCGATGCGGTCCGCCAGGCGGTCTGCTTCCTCCAGATACTGCGTCGTGAGCAGGACGGTCGAGCCGCCGGCCACGAGCTCCCGGATCACCGCCCAGAGTTCCGTGCGGCTCTGTATGTCGAGGCCGGTGGTGGGCTCGTCGAGGAAGAGGACCGGGGGGCGCCGGACGAGCGCCGCCGCGACGTCGAGACGGCGGCGCATCCCGCCCGAGTAGGTGCGCACCGGGCGGTCGGCCGCGCCGCTGAGGTCGAAACGCTCGAGCAGCTCCGCCGCCCTCGGCGCGACCTCGCGGCGGGGCATCTGCGCGAGCGTCCCGATCAGGCGCAGGTTCTCGCGGCCGGTGAGGTTGGCGTCGACGGCCGCGTTCTGCCCGGCGAGGCCGATCTGGAAGCGCACCGCGGCGGCGTCGTGCACGACGTCGTACCCCATCACCTCGGCGTGCCCCGCGTCCGGCCGCAGGATCGTGGCGAGCACCCGCACCGCGGTGGTCTTGCCGGCGCCGTTCGGGCCGAGCAGGCCGAAAACGGTGCCGGCCGGCACCTCGAAGTCGATGCCGGACAAGGCGGCGACCTTGGCGAAGCGCTTGGCCAGTCCTGCGACGCTGATGGCGGCGTCGGTCATGCCGGGAGACCTCCCCGGACGCGGGTCCATGGCGCATACGTTGCCACGATCAGGAGTCTTTCAATCCTCTTGACGGCGCCGGCGACGGCGACGGCGACGGCGCCGTGGCGAGGGTGCCCGCCCGCGGGCGTGAACTTGGGCCGGGCGGCCGGCCGCCCGGCCCCCAGCCTCAGACGGCGCCGCCGCGGCCGATGCTGCGCGGCAGGATGATCGTCTCGTCGCGGCTGGGGCCGACGGCGATGAACTTCACCCGTGTCTTGGTGAACTCGGCGATGTACTGCACGTAGTCGCGCGCCGCCTGGGGCAGGTCCTGCCAGGTCTCGCAGGCGCGGATGTCCTCTGTCCACCCGGGGAGCTCCTCGTAGAGGGGCTTGGCGTGGTGGAAGTCGGTCTGGCGCAGGGGGAACTCGTCGAGGACCTTGCGCCCGGCCCGGTAGCGCGTGCCGACCTTGAGGGACGGGAGCCCGGAGAGGACGTCGAGCTTGGTGAGCGCCAGGTGCGTGATGCCGCTCAGGCGCACGGCGTACCTGAGCGCCACGAGGTCGAGCCAGCCGCAGCGGCGCTCGCGCCCGGTGGTGGTGCCGAACTCGTGGCCCACGTCGCGCATGGCGATGCCGGTCTCATCGAACAGCTCGGTGGGGAAGGGGCCCTCGCCGACGCGCGTCGTATAGGCCTTGGCGACGCCGATCACGTGGTCGATCCGGGTGGGGCCGACGCCGGCGCCGGTGCACGCCGCGCCGGCGATCGGGTTGCTGCTCGTGACGAAGGGGTACGTGCCGAAATCGATGTCGAGCAGCGCGCCCTGGGCACCTTCGAAGAGGACGTGCTTGTCGTGGTCCAGAGCCTCGTTGATGAGCAGGCTTGCGTCGCAGATGAACGGCTCCATGCGCTCCCGGTAGCCGAGCAGCTCGTCGGTGACCTGATCCGCGTCGAGGACGCCGATGTCGTAGCGCTGCAGCAGGAAGTTCTTCTCCTGCAGCGCCGTCCTGATCTTGCGGCGCAGGATCTTCTCGTCCAGGAGGTCCTGCACGCGGATGCCGATGCGCGTGTACTTGTCCACGTAGCAGGGGCCGATGCCGCGCCCGGTGGTGCCGATCTTGAACTTCCCGAGCTGTTGCTCGTTGGCGCCGTCGAGCAGCAGATGGTACGGCATGATCAGGTGGGCATTGCCGCTGATGCGCAGGTTCTCGCCGCCGATACCCCGCGCCCGGAGCGCCTCGAGCTCGCCGAAGAGGATGTGCGGGTCGATGACGACGCCGTTGCCGATCACGCAGGTCTTGGCCTCGTAGAGGATCCCCGACGGGATCAGGTGGAGCTTGAACTCCTCGCCGTCGCGCACGATCGTGTGGCCGGCGTTGTTGCCGCCCTGGAAGCGCGCCACGACGTCGGCCTTCTCGGCCAGCAGGTCGGTGATCTTGCCTTTGCCCTCGTCGCCCCACTGGGCGCCGACTACGACGGTACCGGGCACGGTCCCCTCCGTTCGTCGCGGCGGCCGGCCGGCCGCCGCCTGCTTCGTCAGGCGGCCGGCCGGCCGCCGTTCAGGATGCTCCGCGCGGCGATCACGCCGGCCGCCGAGGCCTGGATCAGGCCTCGGGTGACACCGGCGCCGTCGCCGACGGCGTACAGGTTCTTGACGGGCGTCTGCAGCCCTTCGTCGAGCTCGGGTCGAGCGGAGTAGAACTTGACCTCGACCCCGTACAGCAGCGTGTCGCGCCCGTTCACCCCCGGGGCGAGCTTGTCCATCGTCTCGAGCATGTCGAGGATGTCGCGCAGGTGGCGGTAAGGCAGCACGAAGGCCAGGTCGCCGGGGGTGGCCCCGCGCAGGGTGGGCTGGATCGTACCGCGGCGCAGACGCTCGGCCGTGGAACGCTGCCCCTGCTGCAGGTCACCGAGGCGCTGCACGATGATGCCCTTGCCGATGAGGTTGGCGAGCCGGGCGATGCTCTTGCCGTAGGCGAGGGGATCGTCGAAGGGCTCGGTGAAGTCGGTGCTCACCAGCAGGGCGAAGTTGGTGCGGTCGGTCTTGGCGGCGGCGTAGCTGTGGCCGTTGACGGTCACCACGTCGCCGTAATTCTCGATCGAGACCTCGCCGTAGGGGTTCATGCAGAAGGTGCGCACCGGGTCGTCGAAGCTCGGCGTGTAGTAGATCAGCTTGCTCTCGTAGAGCGCGTCGGTGAGCGGCTCCATGATGGCCGCGGCCACCTCGACGCGGACGCCGATGTCCACCGGGTTGGTGCGCATGCCGATGTGCAGGCGCCGGCACTCGTCGACCAGCCAGCCGGCGCCCTCACGGCCGGGGGCCACGATGACGGCGTCGGCGCTGAGCCTGGTGCCGTCGCCGAGCACCACGCCGGTGGCGCGCAGGTCGCTCTCTCCGGCCTTCTTCTCCGTGACGATGCGCTCGACCATCACCCCGGTGCGCACGGTGACGCACTTCTCAAGTTCCGCCCGCATGCGCGTCAGGATGTCGTAGGAGCGCTCGGTGCCCATGTGGCGCACCGGTGCCGCCACCAGCGTCATCCCGTGCAGCAGCGCCTGGCGGCGGATGCGGTCGGCCTTCTTGCCGCCGCCGTGGACCTCGTCGGTGGCGCCGTACTCGAGCCAGATGCCGTCCACGTACTGGATGAGCTCGAGCAGCCGGCCTGGGGCCACGAAGCGGTCGAGCCAGCCGCCGACCTCCGGGCTGAGCGTGAGCTTGCCGTCGCTGAACGCCCCTGCGCCGCCCCAGCCGCAGGTGATGTCGCAGGGCTCGCAGCCCGTGCAGATGCCCGTCTTGCGCGCCGGGCAGGCGCGGCGGCTGATGTCGGGGCCGCGCTCCACGAGCGCTACGCGCAGGCCATCCCGGCGCACCAGCTCGAGGGCCGCGAAGATACCGGCGGGGCCGGCCCCCACCACGATCACATCGAACGAGGTACGCGCAGCATCCATGGAAGCACCACGGGGGAGGTCGGGAAAAGGCCAGAAGGAGGGTCCCTTTACGGGATGATACCGGGGTGGTGAACGCAAGACAAACGGTGAACCCGAGCCAGCCGCCGGGCGTCACCCCTGCACGCACTCGGGCCATGCTGGAGGATCGGAGGGATCCATGACGCGCCGGAAGCGACAGAGCGGCTTCGCCCCGACTCGGCGAGGGGCGCTCAGCCTAGCCACACTCGTTGTCGTGGCCGCCGGCCTCGTCGCCTGCGGCGGCTCGACCGGCCCCGCGCCGGCGCCGACGCACGTGTTCCTCACGGAGAAGGACAGCTCAGGCGAGCTCGTGGCGGACGTCGGGGCTCTCGTCACGGTGACGCTGGTGGAGAACCCTTCCACCGGCTACGCGTGGACCATGTGGCTCGGCCCGGGCCTCAGGCTCCTCGAAGAGGCGTACGATCAACCGTCGTCGTCGCCCTCCGGGCCGCAGCTCGTGGGCGTCGCCGGGGCGCGCCGCTGGACGGTGCGCGTCGAGCGGGCGGGCACGACGACCATGAAGGGCGCGTACGCACGGCCCTGGGAGTCCGTGAACGCGGCGGCGTTCTCGATCACGGTCCACGCCGCGACGCCGCCGGCCGACTGACGCCCTCGAGCGGCGAGCGCTCGCCCACGGAAGCGGTCGAGCGGATCCGCCCGGCAGCGGCCGGCGGCCTGACGGGCCGCAGGCGGCCGCCGGGCCGCCGCGCCGGTTGTCACCGTCTGGCCTCCCCGCTAGCCTCTCGCCTGGTTCCGACCCCCGCGAGGTGACCGTGGACGATCCCATCCTGAGCCGGCGCAGCATCCGCAAGTACACCGATGCGCCGGTGAGCGAGGAGCACGTGGAGTACCTGCTGCGCGCCGCCATGGCGGCGCCGTCGGCCGGCAACCAGCAGCCCTGGCAGTTCGTCGTCATCCGCGCGCGGGCGCTGCTCGACGCCGTGCCTGAGTTCCATCCGTACGCAGCGATGATGCCGCGGGCGCCGCTGGCCGTCCTCGTCTGCGGCGACGCCGGCGGAGCGCGCTGGCCGCAGTACTGGGAGCAGGACTGCGCCGCCGCCACCGAGAACCTCCTGCTCGCGGCGGCGCGGCTGGGCCTCGGCGCCGTGTGGCTCGGCGTGCACCCGCTGGCGGAGCGCGTCGACGGCGCCCGGCGCCTGCTCGGCGTCTCTCAGGAGATCGTGCCCTTCGCCCTCGTGCCGGTGGGCTGGCCGGCCGAGCAGAAGCCGCCCGCCGACCGCTACGACGCCGCGCGCGTGCATCACGAGCGCTGGTAGCCCGGGACTTCGCTTTCACGATCGCAGTTTGCGCCCCGCGGGGCGCGGGTACTTCGCTAGCGACCCGTGACGCGGCGGGTGCCGCCCTCCGGCCTGGCGCCGGCGCGACAGGCTCCGCCCCACGGGTCGCTGATTGAGGCTCCAATCGATGCGGAAGGGGTGGGCAGTGGCTGGACCTCAATGGGTCCCGACCATCGACGACAGCAAAGTGCGCGACGGCGCCTACGTGCCGGTCTACCCCAAAGGCCTCGGCGTGCTCCTCGTGAGGGCCGAAGGACAGCTGTACGCGGTCGCCAACAAGTGCGCCCACATGGCATGCCCCCTCGAAGGGGGTAAGCTCGAGGGCGCCATCCTCACGTGCCCGTGCCACGACTGGCGCTTCGACGTGCGCAGTGGCGAGTTCCTCGACGCCCCTGAGCTCAGACTCGCCACCTATGCGACCAAGGTCGAGGCTGGCAAGGTGCTCGTCGAGCTGCGGGAAGGGTGAGCATGAGCGTGGTCGAAGACGACGTGCACGTCTATGCCCTGACCACCTGCCCGTGGTGCCGCAAGACCAAGCAGTGGTTCACCGACAGCAAGATCGCCTTCGAGGCCATCGACATCGACACGCTGGAGGGCGACGAACAGGACGCCGCCGCCGACAAGGCCTTCGAGCTCAGCGGCGGCCGCCGCTTCCCGGTGACGGTCATCAACGGCGAGGTGATCGTCGGGTTCAACCCGTCCAAGTTCCTGGAGCACCTCAAAGGCTGGGGGGGCTGAGCCGTGGGCAGTGAAGCACGCAAGGAATCCCTGCGCTACCTGTTCGAACGCGTGGTCGGCCCCCTGGGCTTCAAGTTCACCCCCGACGAGGAGCTCGCCGACTTCCTTCTCGAGCAGGAGGTCAAGCTCGAGCAGGACCACGGGGCGCCGTACTGCCCCTGCCAGATGCGCCCCGGGAACCGGGTCGAGGACATGCAGATCGTCTGCCCCTGCATCCCGTTCCACCGGAAGCACTTCGACGCCATGAGGCGCTGCTGGTGCGGGCTGTTCGTCCACCTGGACGTCACCGACCCGGACAGCCTGCCTCAGTTCCCGCCGGATGAGGGGTGATGCCGACCATGTGGCGTGAAGTCGCGAAGCTCGACGATATCGCCCCCGGCGGCATGAAGTACGTCCGTGCCGCCGACCGCGAGATCTGCCTCTGCGAGTGCGCCGGAGAAATCTATGCGGTGAGCCGCCGCTGCGGCCACCAGAACGCCCCGCTCGACCAGGGTGCCCTGGAGGGCTGGATCCTCACCTGGCCGCTGCACAACGGGCAGTTCGATATCCGCAGCGGCAAGAACCTGAGCTGGCCGATCGATCACGACATGGGCCCTGAGGGTGCCATCCCGGAGCCCGTCCAGCGGTTCTTCACGCTCGAGAAGCGCCTCCAGTGGAAGACGCGCGTCCACGACCTGCACACGTACGCGGTGCGCGTCGCCGCCGGCGCCATCGAAGTTGAGATCTAGCCCCGACGACGAGGAGGAACGATGGCGTTCGAACTGCCCCCGCTGCCGTACGCCGAAGATGCGCTGGAGCCGGCCTACTCGGCCAGGACGATCAGCTTCCACTACGGCAAGCACCACAAGACCTACGTCGACACGCTCAACAAGCTGGTCGCCGGCACTGAGCTCGAGGGCAAGAGCCTCGAGGACGTGATCATGGCCGTGGCCGGCAAGGCCGACAAGCAGGCCGTGTTCAACAACGCCGCCCAGGTGTGGAACCACACCTTCTTCTGGAACGGCATGAAGCCGGGCGGTGGCGGCGCGCCGGGCGGCGCCCTCGGCGACGAGATCGCTACCACCTTCGGGAGCTACGAGAAGTTCGTCGAGGACTTCAAGGCGGCTGCCGTGGGCCGCTTCGGCTCGGGCTGGGCCTGGCTCGTGGCCGACAACGGCGTCCTCAAGATCGTGAGCACCCCCAACGCCGAGATGCCGGCCGCGCAGGGCGTGACGCCGCTCCTCGTCGTCGACGTCTGGGAGCACGCCTACTACCTCGACTACCAGAACCTGCGCCCCGGCTACGTGCAGGCGTTCTTCGAGAAGCTCGTCAACTGGGGCTTCGCCGCCGACAACTGGGCGAACGCTCGCTGACCGCGTCCCACTCGGTTCCACTCCCACTCGCAGGTGGGCGCAAGGCCGGGGCCGGCGGGCGAAAGCCCGCCGGCCCCGGCCGCGAGCGACGGACAGCCGGGCGGCCGCCGGGCCCGCACGTTCCAAGGGCCCGGGGGCTGTCGGTCTCGCTCGCGGCCTCCTCGCAGGTGTGGCGCGGCGTGTTTGGAGCGCTAGGATCGGTGCAGGCGCGGCGCCTCGAGGCGGGCCGCGCCGGGGTCCACAGGTCAGGCGGCAAGGGAGGGCCACTGCTCAGGGGATTCCGCGATTTCATCATGCGCGGCAACGTCGTCGACCTCGCCGTTGCCGTGGTCATCGGCGCCGCCTTCGGCGCCGTGGTCAAGTCGCTCATCGACGACCTCATCATGCCCATCATCGCGGCGCTCGTCGGCACGCCGGATTTCTCCGGCCTCAGCTTCACCAGCAACGGCAGCCAGTTCCGTTACGGTGCGTTCCTCAACGCACTGGTGTTGTTCATCCTCATCGCCGCGGCGATCTACTTCATCATCGTCGTGCCGATGAACAAGAATGCCGAGCGGCGGGCTCGCGGCCTGGCTCCCGCCGAGGCGACGACGAAGCCGTGCCCCGAGTGCCTGAGCGAGATCCCCAGGGCTGCCCGCAGGTGCGCCTTCTGCGCCTCCGAGCAGCACGACGTGGCCGCCGCCTGAGCACGCGGCCGGCCCCGGCTGTCAGGCGCCGCCGGCGCCGCGGCGCGTAGCCTCCCCGGGGGCGCCGGCCTGTGGTACTCTGCGGGCTCGCCGGGTGCTGCCGCCGGGCGAGCCCGCAACGGTTGGAGGAAGGCGAATGTCGCTGCTGCGACTCGACATCGACGAACGACAGGCCGTGATGTACGCCGAGGGCTCCGTGTGCGCCACCACGCAGGAGCTCGCGGACAGCGCCTCCTTCGCCCGCGTGCTGGAGCTCTACGTGGACCATCTCGAGGCTCACAACCGCGCCCCGCTCGGCGACCTCGGGCTCCGCGACCGCGAAGCACTCCTCGGCCTGCTCAGGCTCCTGGCCAACAACCCGCTGGAGCGTGTGAGCGCCACCGCCGGCGCCCCTGGCGACCTGCTGGCCCGCCGCGAGGCCCTGCACGAGTTCGTGGAGGGCCTCTACGACTTCTGGCGGCGCTGGGATCGCTTCCTCGTGGTGCGCGCCGCGGCGCCCGTCGCGGCGGGCGACAAGCGCCCGTTGCGCAGCTTCAGCCTGGCGCTGGAGACGCTCGGCCGCCTCGTGCGCGAGCTGTACCGCGACGTCGCGGAGAACGTCACCGGCGGGCGGCCGCGCGTCTACCGCCAGGTGGCGGCCGGCGCCGAGGTCGGCGTGTACGCGGTGCGGCAGCGCTGGCCGGCTCCGGCTCGCTATCGCGAGCTGCTGGCCGGCATCCCCTTCGTGCGGCACCTGCTCATGTACCCGCCGCTGCTCCTCGACCCGCCCATGAACACGCGCAGCGGGCAGTTCGCCGAGGTCACCGAGAACCCGCTCGACGGTCTCACTCTGGAGCGCGAGCAGTGGCTCTGCTACCCGGCGCTCGTCGGCCGTCTCGTGGTCTTCGTCTACTTCCACCGCCGCTTCATGGGCCTCGGCATGAGCCTCGCGAACCTGTTCGAGGTCGCCTCCGACGAGGAGATCGCCGCCGGCCCCGACGCCGTGTACCTGTACGGCGTCCCGCCGGCGGCGCTGGCGCGCTTCGGCGAGCCGCCCACTGTCTTCTACGATGACGTGGCGAGCCGTCTCCTGGTCGCCGCCGTGCCGCTCGACGACCGCTTCGGCTACTTCGGGTACCTGAAGAAGATGGTCCTCACCCTGCACAATGTCGCCGCCATGGACCGCGGCGTGATGCCGTTCCACGGCGCCTGCACGCGGCTCGTGCTGGCTGACGGCAGCGCCGCCAGCATCCTTCTCGTCGGCGACACCGCGACCGGCAAGAGCGAGACGCTCGAGGCGCTCCGGGTGGTCGGCGACGAGCGCATCCGCGAGGTGCGGATCGTCGCCGACGACATGGGGTCGCTCGAGGTCGGGCCGGACGGTCGGCTGCTCGGCTACGGCACCGAGATCGGCGCCTTCGTACGCCTCGACGACCTGCGGCAGGGTTACGCGTTCGGCCAGCTCGATCGGTCGATCATCATGAGCCCCAACCGGGTCAACGCCCGCGTGGTCCTGCCCGTGACCACGCTCGAGGACGTGCTGCGCGGCTTCCCCGTCGACTACCTGCTGTACGCCAACAACTACGAGCCGGCCGACGACGCGCATCCGGTGGTGGAGCGCCTTGCCGACGAGGAGGCGGCTCTGGCGGTGTTCCGCGCCGGCGTCGCCATGAGCAAGGGCACGACGACCTCGACGGGCCTCACGCACACGTATTTCGCCAACCCCTTCGGGCCGGCGCAGCGCCAGAGTCAGCATGAGGAGCTGGCGCGCAGGACGTTCGCGGCCGCGTTCAGTGCCGGCGTGTACGTCGGGCAGCTGCGCACGCAGCTCGGGCTGCCCGGCGCCGAGAGCGCCGGCCCGCTCGCCGCGGCGCGGGCGCTGCTCGATCTCATCGCCGGCTCTGCCGGCGGGACGGAAGGAGACTGAGGCACATGTCGGAGCTGTTCGAGTCCAACGAGGCATCCTGGAAGCTCATCGCCCGCGGCAAGGTGCGAGACGTCTACGAGTACGCGCCCAACGAGATGCTCATCGTCACCAGCGACCGCCTTTCGGCCTTCGACGTCGTCCTGCCGACGCCGATCCCCGACAAGGGCGTGGTGCTCACCCAGATCGCCAACTTCTGGTTCGACAAGACGAGCGGGATCATCGCCAACCACGTCGTCGACCCGGAGCCGTTCAGCAGTGACGCCGCGCACCGCCATCTGGCGGGCCGCTCGATCGTCGTGCACAAGGCCGAGGCGCTGCCGGTGGAAGCCATCGTGCGCGGCTACCTCACCGGCTCGGGGCGCAAGGAGTACGAGAAGACCGGGACGGTCTGCGAGATCCCGCTGCCCGGCGGGTTGGTGGAGGCGAGCCGGCTGCCGGAGCCGCTGTTCACGCCCTCGACGAAGGCGGCCATCGGCGATCACGACGAGAACATCTCGTTCGAGAAGACCGTCGACCTGATCGGTCCTGAGCTGGCCGGCCGGGTGCGCGACGCGGCGCTCGAGCTCTATTCGTACGGCGCCGCCCACGCGCTGGAGCGGGGGATCATCATCGCCGACACCAAGTTCGAGTTCGGCATCCTCGATGGCGAGCTGATCCTCATCGACGAGGTCATGACGCCGGATTCGTCGCGCTTCTGGCCGGTCGACGGCTACGCCCCCGGGGTCAGCCAGCCGAGCTACGACAAGCAGTTCGTGCGCGACTACCTGGAGACGCTGGACTGGGACAAGACGGCGCCGGGGCCGGCGCTCCCCGACGACGTGGTGGCGCGCACGGCCGAGAAGTACCAGGAGGCGTGGCGACGCCTCACCCAGGGGTGAGCCCGGAGCCGATCTTCGCCGCGGCCCGTTACTGGGAGGCGCGATACGCCGCGGAGGGGCGCCCGTGGGGCGACGGCCCCAGCGAGCTGGCTCGCCTCGCCGTCGCCCGGCTGCGCCCCGCCGTCGCCGCGGCCGAAGGGGGCGCCGGCGCCGGGCCCTCGATCCTCGACGTGGGCTGCGGCTACGGTCGCGACAGCCGGTACCTGGCCGCAGAGCTCGGCGGCCAGGTGCTCGGCCTCGACCCCTCGCCGACGGCGGTGGCCGCGGCATACCGCTCGGCCCGCTCGGCGCTCGACGTGGACTACCTCGTCGGCGACGCGGCCTGGCTGGCCGCCGAGCGCGACCATGCCGGCCGCTATGACGTCGTCTTCGCGGCCAATGTCTACCACCTGCTCAGCCCCGGCGGCCGCAGGGATTTCGCCGCGGCGCTGGCGGCATTGGCGCGCCCCGGCGGCCTCCTCTTCCTGAGCACCTTGTCGCCGAGGGACGCGCAGCACTACGCCGTCGGCGAGCCTGTGCGCGGCGAGGAGCGGAGCTGGGTGGGGCGCGTCTACCTTCACTTCTGCACGGCTCGGGAGCTCGAGGCCGACTTTGACTCGTTCGCCGTCCTCGACCTCGAGGAGCGCGGCTACGAAGAGCACAACCCCGGCGGCGTCGTGCACCGCCACACGAGCTGGTTCCTGGAGGGGCGCCGGCGCTGAGGCCCGGTCGGCCCGGGCGTCGTCGGGTCCACGTGGGCCGCGCGGCCCGTCAGGGCGCCGGGGCGAACCTGAAGACGGTGCCGGCGAGGTCGACGATGTACAGCTCGCCGGCCGCGTCTTCGCCGAACGAGGAGATCGCGCCCGCCGCCCCGTCGGCACCGGGCAGCGCGGTGGGGGTGGTCCGCGGACCCTTGATCGCCCATACGCGTCCGGAGGCGAAGTCCCCGAACACGTAGAAGCCGCGGAGGGCCGGGACGGCGCTGCCGCGGTACACGTAGCCGCCGGTGATCGACTGGCCGGCGCTGTGGCCATATTCAGCCACCGGCCACACCAGCCTACTCCGGTCGAGCCGGGCCGCCGTACGCCGGTCGTAGACGTGCCGGCCCTCGAATCCATTCCAGCCCAGATTGGCGCCGGCCGGACGCCCGGGGCGCAGGTAGTCCACCTCTTCCCACGCGTCCTGACCCACGTCGGCGATCCACAGGGCGCCGGTCGCCCGGTCGAACGAGAAGCGCCACGGGTTGCGAAGCCCCACGGCGTACACGCCCACCCTGAGCGGCGGTGTGCCGAGGGTGATGCGCAGGAGCTTGCCGAGGCGGCTGCGCGGGTCCTGGGCGCGGCCCTGCGGGTCGCCGGCACCGCCGCCGTCGCCCATGCCCACGTACAGGCGGCCGTCGGGGCCGAATTGGAGCTGGCCGCCGTTATGGTTGCTGTACGGCTGGGCGACTCGCAGGAGGACGCGGCGGGATGCGGGCCGGGCGCGGTCCGGGTCTGAGGCGGAGACGCGGTAGCTCACGACGCGCGTGTCGCCGTCGCGGTCCGTGTAGTCGATGTAGAAACGCCCGTTTGCGGCGAAGCGCGGGTGGAAGGCCATGGACAGGAGGCCGCGCTCTCCCTCGCTGGAGACGAGCCCCGCGATGTCGAGGAAGGGGCGCCCGAGCGCCGCGCCGCCCTTGACGATGCGGATGCGCCCCGTCTTCTCGACGACGAAGAGGCGCCGGGAGTCGCCGGGCGCCGCGGCGACGTACACAGGCTGGTCGAAGCGCCCGGGGACCGGGCTCAGGCTGACGGCCGGCGGGGCTGCGACGGCGGCGGGCGCGAGGGGCGGGCCGTCGCTCGCGCCCTCGAGGCCGCTGCCCTCGCCGGGCCTCGGAAGCTGCGTGAACAGGGCCGCCGCAACGGCGACGGCCGCGAGGACCACGATGACGAGGCGGCGGCGCATGACCTCAGGATTCCGCTCTGCGCCGCGCCGAAACCCGGCGTGATGCGACGCCGGCTCAGCGATAGGCGGCGCGGAAGGCGGCGGCGCTGGCCTCCTCCGCCGTGCCGACAAGTGCCCGCAGGCGCTCAACGAGCGCCTGGTCGACGAGCAGCTCCCGGCCGTCGACGCTGCCCACGGGCACGATGCCGCGGACGCTGCTCGTGAGCAGCATGCCGTCGGCGGGGCGCAGGTCGGTGACGCGCGCGAACGCCTCCACCACCGGGATGCCGTGGTCGCCGGCGAGCTGCTCCACCTTGGCGCGCAGCACGCCGGGGAGGATCGCGCCCTCGGCCGGCGGGGTCACGAGGCCACCGCCGCGGGCCAGGAACATGTTCGACGTGGCGCCCTCGAAGATGTGCCCTTCGTCGTCCACCAGGATGGCGTCGTCGGCGCCGGCCGCCTTGGCAGCCCGTTGAGCGAGGTACGACTGCATGACGGTCATCGCCTTGAGCTGCGCGCGGACGCGCACGCCCCGGTAGGAGATCACGTGCAGGGGCCGCTGCGGGAAGGCCCGCCGGTCGGTCTGGATCAGCAGCGCCGGGCGGCCCTCCGGGGGCCCGGCGGTGACGAGGATGCGGCAGGCGCCGTCGGGCACTTCGCCGGCCTCCGAGAGGCGGCAGATCTGGGCCGCCAGCTCGGGGCGGGAGCAGGGTCGGTCGAGGCCGAGCTCTTCGAGGCCGAGGTCGAGACGGGCGACGTGCTCCTCGAAGAACACGGGCACGCCGGCCACCAGCTTGAGGGTCTCATACAGGCCGAGCCCGTGTGTGAGGGCGCGGTCGGTGACGGGGAGCATGGCCTCAGCCTCTTCGCACAGCTCGCCGTTGAGCATGAGCAACGTCATGGGGCCGAGTGTATCAGCCACGCCGGCCGACGCCCTCAGCCGGCGCGCTCGGCGATGCTGGCACTCACCGCCCGCAACATGCCGGCGGCCTTGTGGAGCGTCTCGCGATACTCGCGCGCGGGCACGGAATCGGCGACGATGCCGCCGCCCACCTGGAGGAAGAGGCGGTCGCCGACGCGCACCAGGGTGCGGATGATGATGTTGAGGTCGAGCTCGCGGGCGGCGACCCAGCCGAAGGAGCCGGTGTAGGGCCCGCGGCGCACCGTCTCAAGCTCGTCGATGATCTCCATGCAGCGCACCTTGGGGCAGCCGGTGATGGTCCCGCCGGGGAACATCGCCACGGCGAGGTCGACGGCGTCACACTCCGGGCGCAGGCGGCCGCGCACGTTGCTGACGATGTGGATGACGTGCGAGTAGAACTCGTTGACCATGAGCTCGGACACACGCACGGTCCCGTACCGGCACACGCGGCCGAGGTCGTTGCGCTCCAGGTCGACGAGCATGATGTGCTCCGCGCGGTCCTTCGGGTCGAGGTTGAGCTCCTCGGTCAGCTCTTCGTCCTCGGGGCGCAGGTGGCCGCGGGGGCGGGTGCCGGCAATCGGCCGTGTCTCGGCCCAGCCCTCGGCGTCGAGTGACACGAGGCGCTCCGGCGACGAGGAGACGAGCTCGTAGTCGCCCATGTGGAGGTAGCCGGCGAACGGCGACGGGTTGACCGTGCGCAGCGTCTGGTAGAGATGCAGGCTGGGCAGCTGGTAGCAGAGGTCGAGCCGCTGCGAGAGGTTGGCCTGGAAGATGTCGCCAGCGTGGACGTACTCGCGCGTGCGCGCGACCACGGCCTCGTACGCGGCGCGCGTGAAGTTGGAGCGGAAGACGGGCAGGTCGGTGCCGTGCAGGGCGGCGGGGGCGGGGTTCCGCGCGCTCGCCAGCGCTGCGCCGACGCGCGCGGCTTGCAGCGCCCCCTCCTCCGCCGTGCGCGAGGCGCGGTCGACGAGCACCGCCTCGCCCGTGACGAGGTCGTAGCGCAGCAGGCGGCCGGGGAGGAAGACATCGATGTCGGGCAGGCCGAGATCGTCGAGAGTGGAGTCGGGCAGGCGTTCGAGGTAGCGCACCGCGTCGTAGGAGATGAGCCCGAACAACGCTTCGGCCTCGGACATTCCGGGTGGCGCGTCGGCGGCGGCCAGGCCTGTGGCGGCGCGCAGCGCCTCGAAGGGCGGCAGCGCTTCGAGGGCGCGCGCCCGCTGCGCCGGCGCGCCCTCGCCCGCCTCCGCCCCGCCGAGCCCCTCCGTGACGCGCACCACGCCGCGACGCACACGCAGGCGCAGGACCGGGTCCCAGGCGAGGTAGTGGCGGCGGGCGAGCTGCGCTGCGCCGCCGGCCGAATCGAGCAGCACCACGGGTGGGCGGCCCTCCAGGCCGAGGGCGCGCAGCAGCACGACGGGGTCGAGCGCCGGAATGGAGAAGCTCGTGAGGCGCACCGCGCTCACCCCCGCGGCCGGCGGGCCACGCTAGGCCTCGTACTCGTAGTCTTCGGCTGGGCTCAGGGTGCGGAACTTGGTGTAGTCGCGCACGAAGCCGAGGCGTACGAGGCCGGTGGGGCCGTTGCGGTGCTTGGCGATCTTGAGCTTGACGACGCCTTTCGACGAGGGGTCGCTGGGATCTTCGTAGATGAACATCACCATGTCGGCGTCCTGCTCGATGGCGCCCGACTCACGCAGGTCGGAAAGCTGCGGCTCGCGGTCGGCGCGCGCCTCGGGGGCGCGGTTGAGCTGCGAGACGGCGATCACCGGCACGTCGAGCTCCCTGGCCAGCTGCTTGAGCGAGCGCGAGATGTTGCTGACCTCCTGCTGGCGGTTCTCGGCCCGGCTGTCGCCGGTCATGAGCTGCAGGTAGTCGACGATGACCAGCGACAGGGTCTGCTTGGCCTGCAGGCGGCGCGCCTTGGCGCGCAGCTCGAACATGTTGAGCCCGGCGGAGTCGTCGATGAAGATGTCCGCCTTCTCGAGCTCGCCGGCGGCCCGCACCAGTTTGGAGTAGTCGTCGCCCGACAAGCTGCCCGTGCGCACCTTGTGCGAGCTGACGCGTGCAGAAGAGCACATCATGCGCTCGCCCAGCTCCTGGGCGCTCATCTCGAGGCTGAAGATGGCCACCGGCGCCTGCCCGGTGACGGCCACGTTCTGGGCGATGTTGAGGGCGAGGGACGTCTTGCCGACGCCCGGCCGCGCCGCGAGCACGATGAGGTTGGCCTTCTGGAAGCCGCCGGTGAGTCGGTCGATGCCCTCGAAGCCGGTGGCGATGCCGCTCACGCCACGGTCCTGCTCCATCTCGTTGAGATACTCGAAGTTGCGCACCAGTACGTCCTTGATGTGCTGAAACTCCGCCACCCGGCGCTGCTGCTGGATGGCGAAGACCTTCTGCTCGCAGCGGTCGAGGAGGTCCTGGGTGCTGCCGGGCCGCTGGTAGCCGAGCTCGGCGATCTCGTTGCCGACGCGGATCAGCGAGCGCAGGACGCTCTGCTCGCGGACGATGCCGGCGTAGTGGACGGCGTTGGCCGCGGCGGGCACGAACTCGGCCAGGGCGTGGACGAACTCGCGGCCCCCGGCGCGCTCGAGCGCGCCCTCGCGTTCGAGCTGCGCGCTGAGGGTGACCACGTCGACCTCTTCGCCCCTGTCGTAGAGGGTGAGCGCGGCGCGGTAGACGAGGCGGTGGGAGTCGCGGTAGAAGTCGTCGCCCGAGAGAGCCTCGGCGACGGCGGTGATCGCGTTCGGGTTGATGAGCATGGCACCGAGCACCGACTTCTCGGCCTCCAGGTCGTGCGGCGGGAGGTGAGGGGTGGGGGGCTCGATGCGCTCGACGGCCATGGTCTCTCCTGGTGCTCCGAGGTGCTGCGAGACCGCAGTCTACCGCCTCATGATAGGCGGCGCCACGGCCGGAAAGGCCGGCGGGCGGGGCGGCTGTGCCGCCCCGCCCGCCGGGGGACTCGGGGGCTGTGAGACGCTCCTACTCGGGCGTGACGATCGTCTTGACGGTGGCCACGAAACCCTCGGCGACCTCCACGTCGACCATGAAAGTGCCGAGCTCCTTGATGGGCTCCTCGAGCAGCACCTTGCGCTTGTCGATGCTGAAGCCGCGCGCGTCCTTGATGGCGTCGGCGATGTCGGCGGCGGTGACGGAGCCGAACAGCCGCTCGCCCTCGCCGGCCTTGGCGGCCAGCGTGAGCACGGTGCGGTTGAGCGTGGCCGTGTACTCCTCGGCCTGCACGGCCATGCGGGCCTCGCGCGACTTGCGTTCTTCCTCGCGACGGCGGAACTCGGTGATCTTGCCCGGCGTGGCCGGCTCGGCCAGCTTGCGTGGGATCAGGTAGTTGCGCGCGTAGCCCCGGGCGACGTTCGCCAGGGACCCTTTGTCGCCGAGGTTCTCGACGTCCTGGAGCAGAATGACCTCCATAGAACCCTCCTCAGCGGGTTGCGTACGGCAAGAGCGCCATCTCGCGGGCGCGTTTGACGGCGGCTGCGACCTGGAGCTGGTGGCGCGGGCAGGTGCCGGTGACGCGGCGCGAGCGGATCTTGCCTTTGTCGGTGAGCGAACGGCGAAGGGCCGCGACGTTCTTGGCGTCGACCTCTTCGACCTTGTCCTGGCAGAACTGACAGGGGCGGCGGCGAGGCTGGCCGGGCGCGCCGGCCGTAGTCGACTTCTCGCGCCGCGGCTGTACTTTGGAGCTCGGCATGTGCTGCTTCTCCTCGGGCGCCTCTACCGGCGCCCCTGTGAGACCCGGCTTAGAACGGGATATCGTCGTCGGCGCCTTCGGCGAAATCCTTGCCGGCGGGCTCGAGACCCTTGTCGTTGAATCCGGCGCCGCCACTCTGCGCGCCGCCGGCTTGGGCTCCGCCGCTCCAGCCGCCGCCCTGGGCGCCGCCGTCGCGCGGGCCGATGAACTGGACGTTGTCGGCGACGATGTCGACCTTCTGGCGCTTCTGGCCGTCCTGCGTCTCCCATTCGCTCCAGCGGAGGCGCCCTTCAATGGCGACCTGGCGACCCTTGGAGAGGTACTGGCCGCAGCGCTCGCCCTGGCCGCCGAAGACGTTCACGTCGAAGTAGTTGGCACGGTCGCCCCACTCGCCCGTGTTCTGGTCTTTGACGCGGTCGTTGACGGCGACGCGCAGCTGGCACACGCTCGTGCCGCTCGGCGTGGCCCGCATCTCCGGGTCGCGCGTGAGGTTGCCGACGATCACGACTCTGTTGATTGAACCGGCCATGGTGGGCTCCCTTCGCTCGAAAAGACCGCTAGGACTTCTGCCGCGTGGTCATGTAGCGCAGGACCTCGTCGGTGATGCCCAGGACTCGCTCAGCCTCGGCGAGGGCTTGGGGAGTGGCCGTGAACGTGATGACGGTGTAGACGCCTTCGGTCTCCTTCTTGATCTCGTAGGCCATCTTCTTCTTGCCCCACTCGTCGATGCCGGCGATGGTGCCCTTGCCTGCCTCGACGGTGGCGCGCAGACGGTCGACGATCTCCTTCTGGCGCTCCTCGTCCGCGTTCGGGTTCACGATGAGCATGAGCTCATACTTGTTGATCGCGATCACCTCCTGTGGTCTTCGCGGCCCCAGCCTCAGGTGCTGGAGCAGGGGTGACACGTCACCGTGCGGCAACGTGAACGGGCACTCTACCAGCCCACTGCCGGTGCCCGCAAACGGTACCGCGCCGCGGGGACGGACGGGAAGGGTGACGGGCGGCCGCTGAGGGTGACGTCGCGCCGCCGCGCCGGTGACGTTCGCCGCGGCGCGGTCAGACCTCGGCCGGCAGATCGGCCGCGGCCGAGGCGCCGGTGTCCATCTCGCGGACCACGAGCTTGCCGCCCTCGAGGCCCGCGATATCCCAGATGGCGCCGAGGCGCGGCCGGCCTCCGTCGCCGGCGAGCAGATGCGCGAACGCCGGTCGCGCTTCGGCGACGAGCTCGCGCGCGTAGCCGGCGTCGCCGCCGAAGGCCGCCACGATGACGTCGAGCGCGTGGGTCATCGACTCGGCGCGCAGGGTGGCAAAGCCCCCGACGTGCGAGTCTTCCTTCAGAAGGCTGAAGAACTCGCGCACCTCGGGGGCGTGGATCTCCCCCACGGCGAGCCGGTCCGGGTTCATGCGCCGGGCCTTGCCGAACAGCGCCGGCAGGTCGGTGCCGTCGCGGACCCCGAGGCGGACGCAGAACGAGCGTTCCTTGAGTGCCGGAAGGTCTGGCCCCTGCTCGATGGCCACGAAGCGGTCGTCCACGGGGACGAGCTCGAAGAGGGCATTGAGCAATGTGGACTTGCCCACGCCGCGCTCGCCGATGATCAGCACGGTGCGCCGCTCGCGCACGAGCTGGGCCAGCCGGGCGGCCTGGCCGCCGCTCACCGTGCCGCCCTCCAGGAGGCCTTGAAGTGTGGTCGACAGTGGGCCCGGGGGAGCCACGTCCCCGGCGTACATCACCGACGTGTGTGGGAAGAGCTTCGCCCGGCGGGCCCTGACGTGTTCGAGGTACGCCGCCACCTGAGCGGTGAGCAGGCTGCGGAGCACCTCGAGGTGCTCGCGCGTGGTGGCGTCGGCGGGTGCCTTCTCGAGCCTCGCGATGGCGGCGTCGATGTCCCGGGTGAGCGCCGCCTGGACGGCGCCCAGGTCGCCGCCGCTCCCCGCGGCTGCGGCGGCCGGGGCCGCCTCGTCCGCGCCGGGTGCCGGGCCCGCCGAGCCGATATCGTCGTCAGCGACCATCCGCGCCTCCTCGCCGGCCGTCACCATGGTCGGAGTCAGTATCGGTGCATTCGCCTGCCGAGTCGAGCGGCCTGCGCCGGCCGCGGCGGCAGCACGGTATGGAGTCCCCGGCCGGGTGGTAAGGTGAGGGCGTGGCCACGATACTCCAGACGATCACCATCCGGCTCTTCGCCGGCCTCGAGGCGCGCACAGCCGAACGGCGCAGTTCGTACGAGATCCCGCTCGCCGAGGCGCCCACGGTGGGCCTGCTCGGCGCCCGCCTTGGCCTGCAGCCGGGCGCCGTCGGGCTCGTGCTCGTCAACGGCCTTCACGCCGCCGGCGACCACGAGCTGGTGGCCGGGGACGAGGTCTCGTTGTTCCCGCCGCTCGGCGGTGGGTGAAGCGGGCGGTGCCCGAAACGGCCGCGACGATCGGCCCTGCGGCGCCGCTCGGCCGCGTGCCGGAGGCGCCGCCGGCACCGCGCCGGCACCGGTTCGCGGCGGCCATGGTCGGCCTCCTGGCCGCCGCCTCACTCGTCTGCGTCGGCCTGGTGGCCGCGCGCATGGCGTATTCGCATTCGGTCCACTACTGGTTCCTCATCTGGAACCTCGCTCTCGCCTGGGTGCCGTTCGTGTGCGCCGGGCTGGCCCACAGGCTGGCCAGCGCCCGGCGCGCCGTGCTCTACGTCCTGATCGTCATCGCCGCCCTGGTGTGGCTGGTCTTCTTCCCCAACGCGCCGTACATCCTCACCGATTTCCTGCACCTCGGCAGCATGGGCGATATCGTCCCGGGCTGGTACGACGTGCTGATGCTCTTCTGGTTCGCCTGGGCGGGGCTGATGCTCGGCGTGGTTTCTCTCTACCTGATGCAGGAGATCGTGGCGCGGGCCTTCGGCGGCGCCGCGGGCTGGGTCTTCGTGGTCATCGCCGCCGGGCTCGGCAGCTTCGGCATCTACGTCGGCCGCTTCCTGCGCTGGAACAGCTGGGACCTGCTGCGCCGCCCGATGCCGCTTGCGGGGGAACTCTACGGCAAGGTCACCGACCTTTCGGCGCAGCCGCGCCTGCTCGGTTTCACCCTGCTCTTCGCGGCCCTCTTCCTCTTCGTCTACGTCGCGGTCTACATCTTCGCCAAGCTCACCAATCCGGGCGGTGAGATCGAGCCGCGCTGAGGGCGGCCGGCGCCGGGTCCGCCGCCCGCCCGCTCGTGCTACACTCCGCGCATGCCATCTGGGAACATCCCCCGCCTCATCGAGACACTCAAGGCGCAGGCCGGCGAGGACAAGCGTCTGGCGTGTACCGAAGCATTCAAGATCGCGCGTGACCTCGACGTGCCGCTGGCCGACGTCGGCCGCACCTGCAACGAGCTGGGCATCAAGATGATGCAGTGCCAGCTCGGCTGCTTCTAGCCGCGAGGTCCTGAGCGGTCGTACGGCGGCCGCCGTACGCGTCCTCGCGCCGCGGACGGGCCCGCCTTGGGCCCCTCACCGAAGAGCCTCGCGACCCACCGTCCGCCCCGTAGTTCCGATGTTAACGCGTCCGCGGTAGTGTTATCCCCCGCTCGTCGCCGGGAATCAGCTGAACGTGAGCTCTTTCGGGCGAGCGCTGCCGTGCACTTCGCCCGCCGATCGGCCCGGCCTCAGCCGCCGTGGCCGCTGAGAGGTGAGAACCATGGCGACAGTCCTGAGGGAGAGTTCGGTCAAGACGTACCAGATGTTCATCGGCGGCGAGTGGACCGACGCGGTGAGCGGCGAGACCTCGGTGGTGGTCGATCCCTCGACCGAAGAGGTCATCGCCCGGGTGCCCAAGGCGGGGGCTGCGGATGCCGCGCGCGCCGTCGCGGCGGCGCGCGCGGCCTTCGACAGCGGTCCGTGGCCGCGCCTTAAGGCCGTGGAGCGGGCCGAGATCCTGCGCCACGCGGCGCAGCGGATCCGCGAGCGCGCCGACGAGCTGGCCCAGCTTGAGAGCCGCCAGATGGGCAAGCTCTACGCCGAGGCGATCATCGACATGGGAGACGCCGCCCACACCTTCGACTACTACGCCGGCCTGGTCGTCCAGGGGCACGGCGAAACCCTCGAGGTCCCCGGCGACACGATGAGCATGGTCGTGCGCGAGCCGGTCGGGGTGACGGTGGGCATCACGCCCTGGAACTACCCGATGCTCATGGCGGCCTGGAAGGCGGCCCCGTCACTGGCCGCCGGCAACGTCATGATCCTCAAGCCGGCCAGCGTGAGCCCGCTCACCAATCTCGAGATCGCGCGGATCTTCGAGGAGGTCGGGCTGCCGAGCGGCGTCTTCCAGGTGCTCACGGGCCCCGGCGGCGAGGTGGGCGACTACCTGGCGGCGTCGCCGCTCGTCGACATGGTCGCGTTCACCGGCTCGGTGGAGGTCGGCAAGCACATCATGCGCCAGGGGGCCGAGAACGTGAAGAAGGTGGGCCTCGAGCTCGGTGGCAAGAGCCCCAACATCGTCTTCGCCGACGCCGACTTCGAGGCGGCCATCGACGGCGCGCTGATCGGCATCTTCGCGGGCAGCGGCGAAGTGTGCTCGGCCGGCTCGCGGCTGCTGGTCGAGCGTTCGCTCCACGACCGTTTTGTCGGCGAGCTCGTCAGTCGGGCCATGGCCATCAAGGTGGGCCCGGCCCTCGACGACGACAGCGAGATGGGCCCGCTCGTCTCTCCGCAGCAGCTCGCCAAGGTCGAGGAGTACGTACAGATCGGCCGCGACGAAGGCGCTCGGCTGGCCACCGGCGGCCGTCGCCTCGAGGGCCGCGGTTACTACTACGAGCCCACCATCTTCGTGGACGTGGACAACACGATGCGCATCGCCCAGGAGGAGATCTTCGGCCCGGTGCTCGTCGTCATCCCGTTCGACAGCGAGGAGCAGGCGATCGCGCTCGCCAACGACACGATCTACGGCCTGGCCGGCGCCGTCTGGACGAAGGACGTCACCAAGGCCATCCGCGTGGTCAAGTCGTTGCGGGCCGGCATCACGTGGGTGAACACGTATCACCCCACCTACAGCGAGGCCCCGTGGGGCGGCTACAAGCAGAGCGGCGTCGGCCGCGAGCTGGGCACCTACGGCCTCGACGAGTACACGGAGGTCAAGCAGATCAACATCGACCTCACCGACCGGCCGATGGGCGTGTACGCGCGTGGCAAGGGCGGCACGGTGGCCGGCGGCACGCTCGTGCCGCTGAGTGACCGGCGGCCGTTCCGCGAGGGGGACGGCAAGAAGGATGAGGCCTGGGTCCAGTACTGCGAGAACTGCAAGCCAGGGCTCTAGCACGGGGCGCCGGGCGGCCGCCGGACAAGGCGCCGCCCGGCTCTCTCCTCCCACCCGGCCCGTTCCGGACCGGCGCCGAGTGGGTAGGGAAGGCCCAGACGCAGCGCGGCGCGCGAGTGGGGCGCCGGAGCCCATTGGGGAGGAACGTGACATGAGCACCACCGCGGAGCGCACCTCCGGGATCCGCGTCAGCGACCTCATCGAACCGGGCCTGACGATCCGGGGCCCATACGGGCACGGCGCGCCGCTGATCCTGCGCGCCCCGTGGGATGGGGCCGAGTTGGCACAGGTCCCCACCGCGACGCTCGAGGACATCGACGTGGTGCTCGACCGCGCCGGCGCCGCGGCCGCGGCCTTCCGCTGGACGCCGTCGTGGAAGCGCTCGCAGATACTCGAGCGCACCTCGCATCTCATCGAGGAGAACGCCGAGCAGCTGGCACGCCTCATCGCCGCGGAGGCCTCCAAGCCGCTCAAGGACGCGCGCGTGGAGGCCAAACGGGGCGCCTCCACCTTCCGCTGGGCCGGCGAGGAGGCCAAACGCACGGCCGGGGACGTTGTGGAGATGGATGCCGACCCGAGCGGCGAGAACCGTTTCGGCTGGACGATCCGCGAGCCGCGCGGTGTGATCGCGGCCATCTCGCCGTTCAACTTCCCGCTCAACCTGGTGGCGCACAAGGTCGCGCCGGCCCTGGCCGGCGGCAACGCCGTCGTCCTCAAGCCGGCCTCCAACACGCCACTGACGGCGTTGCGCCTGGCTGAGCTGCTCGCCGCGGCCGGGTTGCCGGACGGCGTGCTCCAGGTCGTCGTCGGCTCCGGCGCCACGATCGGCCAGAAGCTGGTCACCGACGACCGCACTGCCATGGTGACCTTCACCGGCAGCCCACCCGTGGGCCGGCAGATCGCCAGGGACGCCGGGATGAAGATGGTGACCCTGGAGCTCGGCAACAACTCCGCGACCATCGTCGACGCCGCCGCCGACCTGGACCTCGCCGTGCAGCGCGTGGTGGCCGGCGGCTTCGCCAACTCCGGCCAGATCTGCATCTCGGTGCAGCGCGTCGTGGTGCACGAGCGCGTCCACGACGCGTTCGTCGCCAAGCTCGTACCGCTGGTCGCGGCGCTCAAGGTCGGGGACCCGCTGGACGAGGACACCGATGTCGCCACGCTGATCAACGAGGGCGAGGTCGAACGGGTCACGGGCTGGATCCGGGAGGCGGTGGATCAGGGCGCGACGCTGGCCACCGGCGGCGTGCGCGAAGACGGCAGGTTGCTGCCGACGGTGCTCATCGATGTGACCCGCGAGATGAAGGTGAGTGCGCGCGAGGTGTTCGGACCGGTGCTCAGCATTCTCAAGGCGCGCGACCTCTGCGAGGCGATCGAGATCAGCAACGACAGCGAGATGGGCCTGCAGGCCGGGGTGTTCACCAACGACCTCAACAAGGCCCTCTACGCCGCCAGGCGCCTCGAGGTGGGCGGCGTGATGATCAACGAGGTCCCGACCTTCCGGGTGGACCACATGCCATACGGGGGCGTGAAAGGTTCCGGCATCGGCCGGGAAGGATTGAAGTACGCCATCAGGGAAATGACAGAGTTGAAGATGGTCGCCATCCGCGAGCTGGATTGGCAGACCGGCGGGCCGCCCACCGACGCCTGCCTGCGCGAGCCGCTTGGGCCGTGAGGCCGGGGGGCTCGGACGGGCAAGCGGCCGGGAGCTTCGTGACTACGCCAGCACGGGGCGGGACGGCCGGGAGCCACGAGGGAAGGAGGTAGGCGACATTGAGTGACTTACGAGGTGCGGCGCGCTAGACGCTCCGCGTGCGGTGCTTCTGCGCGCCGCACCACAGTCTGGGGCGGCGGGCCTTCGGGCCCGCCGCCCCTCTTGCGTACGGAGCGTCCGTCGCAGCCGGTCGACGGAGTGTGCGTGCCAGGATGTCGAAGGGGTGTGGGCGGGGTTGGACGGCACGCTCTTGCTGCTACGCTAAGGAAGTCTTTAGAATGACGGCGCTTCTCCGAGCGCCGGAGTCCTACGGGCGGCACGCCTACGGAACCGGAGCCGGAAGGGTACAGCGGGAAACCGCCGAGTCTCCCAGTGCAGAAAGGAGAGCGAGGGGCGGGGCTCGCCCGTGAATCGGCGGGCCTCATCGCGTTGTGTGGCCGGGTTGCGGCGCGGGGCCGCCGGCGACGGGGAAGCGACGATGTGTCCCGCTTGGAAGGATGGAGCACGAAATGACCACGACGTTGCCACGACACCCCCGGATCCTCCTCGCCGTGTTCGCGCTACTCGCTTTGCTCGCGCTTCCGCTCCTCGCCGCATGCGGATCGAAGGCGGACGAGCCGACGGTGCAGCGCGACCAGCTCATCATCGCGACCACGACAAGTCTCAATGACTCCGGGCTCCTCGAGGATGTCGTCCTGCCCGCCTACGCCGAGATCCTGCCCGACGTCACGGTCTAGGTGGTCGCCGTCGGCTCGGGCGAGGCGATCGCCATGGGCGAGCGCGGCGAGGCCGATGTCCTGCTCGTCCACTCCCCCGCCGCGGAGGAGGAGTTCATGGCCGCGGGCTTCGGCACGCTCCGCCTGCAGTTCGCCTACAACTACTTCACCATCGTCGGTCCTGAGGGCGATCCCGCCGGTGTCGCCAAAACGGAGACGGCGGCCGAGGGCCTCGCGGCCATCGCCGGGAGCGGCGCCGTCTTTGCCTCCCGGGGCGACGAATCGGGCACCCACAGCAAGGAGCTCAAGCTCTGGGAGGCCGCCGGCATCGCGCCCTCCGGCGACTGGTACCTGAGCACGGGGCAGGGCATGGGCGAGACCCTGCGCATCGCGAGTGAGAAGCAGGGCTACACGCTGACCGACGTCGCCACCTACCTCGCCCAGCGCGACACGCTGGACCTGGTGCCGCTCGCGCCGGAGAGCAGCGATCTCCAGAACACCTACTCCGTGATCCTCATCGACCAGAACCAGTTCACGGCCACCAACGCGGCCGCGGCAGAGCGGCTCGCGCAGTATATGGTGAGCGCGAAAGGCCAGGCCGCGATCGCCGCCTTCGGGCGGGACACGTACGGGCAGTCGCTCTTCCGGCCGTACGCAGAGACGTTGGGCACGTACTGACCGGGGAGCGCTGATGACGCAGGTGGAGGTCCGCTGACCTCATGCAGCTGATCTGGGAAGGCTTTGTCGAGGCGCTCCGTCTCCTTCTCGGGGGAGACGGAGCGCTCTACCAGATCGCCCTCCGTTCGTTGTGGGTCTCGGGTCTCGCGCTGGCGGGGGCCGTCGTCCTCGGCGTCCCACTGGGCGGCGCCGTCGCCCTCACCTCCTTCCCGGGCCGGCGCCTGCTCGTCACCGTCATCAACACCGGGATGGCCGCGCCGCCGGTCGTCGTCGGACTGCTCGTCGCCCTCTTCCTCACGCGGACCGGCCCCCTGGGTGAGCTGCGCCTGCTCTACAGCAACTGGGCCATGGTGATCGCTCAGGTCATCATCGCCCTGCCGATCGTCACCGGCTTGTCGTTGGCGGCGCTGCAGCAGCTCGACCTCGGCCTGCGTCAGCAGATCGCCGCGCTCGGCGCCAATCGCCTGCAGGCCTTCTTCTTCCAGATGCGCGAAGTCAGGGTGGCGTTGCTGGCGGCGGTCATGGCGGCCTTCGGCGGGGTCATCAGCGAGGTCGGCGCGGTGATGATGGTCGGCGGCAACATCGCCGGTCAGACCCAGGTGCTGACGGGTGCGATCGTGCAGGAGACGCGCATGGGCCGCTTCGCCAACGCGATCGCCCTCGCCGTCATCCTCGTCGCGCTCGCCTTCAGCGCCAACCTCATGCTCACCATCATCCAGCAGCAGGGGCGGCGCCCGTGATCGCCCCGCCGCCTGAGGGCCACCCGGCTCTCCGGGCCAGCAAGCTCAGCGTGCGGCGGGGCGGCGCGACGCTCGTCGCCGTGGACGACCTCGCCCTGTACGGTGGCGAGGTCCACGTGCTTCTCGGTCCCAACGGCGCCGGCAAGAGCACGCTGCTTCGGGCGCTCAATGGACTGGAGCAGGCCGACGGCGAGCTGGTCTTCGACGGCCGCCCGATCAGGACGTACGGCGGCCGCCTTGCGCTCCGGCGTGGCACCGCGGCCGTCTTCCAGAAGCCGCACCTGCTCAACACGACGGTGCAGGCCAATGTGGAGAGCGGGCTACGGCTGCGCGGCGTCGACAGGGCCGAGGCGCGCCAGCGAGCCGCCGCGGCGCTCGACCTCCTCGGAGTCGCTCGCCTTGCCGCGCGCCGGCCCGTCCAGCTTTCGGGTGGCGAAGCCCAGCGCGTGAGCATCGCCCGGGCCCTGGCGGTCGACCCCGCCGTTCTCTTCCTCGACGAGCCGCTCGCCTCGCTCGACCCACCGACCCGCCGGGCCCTCGTGGACGATCTGCTCCGCATCTTCGAGCGCTCGGCGATGGCGGTGATCTGGGTCACGCACGACCGCGACGAAGCGCTGGCGGTCGGCGACCGGGTGAGCTTCCTCGAGCGCGGGCGCATCGTGCAGACCGGCCCCGCGGCGCACGTCTTCGCGCACCCCGCGAGCACCGCCGTGGCCGACTTCCTCGGCCTCGACACCTACCTCGAGGGCGTGATCGTGAACGATCCCGACGGAGCCACCCGCCTGCGCCTCCCTTCCGGCGTCGACATCGCCTGCGGCGAGGCCCCCGACGGCCCGGCCGCGGCCTGCCTGCCACCGGAGGACGTTGTGCTCTTCTCCGGGCCCCCGCCGGACCACAGCACCAGTTTGCGCAACGTCCTCCCGGGAATGGTGAAAGCGGTCAAGCCCTCGGGGCGTCTCCTGCATGTCGTCGTGGTGTCGGGGCCCCTGGAGATCGCGGCGCTGGTCACCAGGGCGGCGGTCGAGGAGTTGGGCCTGACGGTCGGCGAGCCGGTGGTGGCGGCGTTCAAGGCCTCCGCGGTGCACCCGATCCCGCGGCAGGACAGGCGGCGTCCGTGAACGGGCACCGAGGAGCGAAGGAGGTCCGCGATGGCACTCAGCGCGCGTAACCAGCTGCCCGGCACGGTGAAGAGCGTCGTGCTCGGCGCGGTGATGGCGGAGATCGTGGTGGAGGTCGCGGGCCACGAGGTGGTCTCGGTGATCACGCGCCACTCGGCGGAAGCCCTCGATATCAAGGCCGGGGACGACATCACGGCCGTCATCAAGGCGACCGAGGTGTTGCTGCAGAAGTGACGCGGCGCGGGCCCGGCGGTACACTGAGGCTCGCGTGAGCTCCCTGGCTGACAGAGCCGAGGGCAGGGTCGACTACCTGCGCCTCTCCATCACCGACCGCTGCAACCTGCGCTGCACGTACTGCATGCCAGCCGCGGGCGTCCCGCCACGTGCCCACGGCGAGATCCTCAGCTACGAGGAGCTCGCCGCCTTCGCCCGGGTCGCCGCCGGCTGCGGGATCAGCAAGGTGCGCATCACCGGCGGCGAGCCGCTCGTGCGCCACGGCTGCGCCGACCTCGTCGGCATGCTGGCGCGCACCAGCGGCATCACCGACATCTCGCTGACCACCAACGGGCTGCTCCTGCCGCGGTACGCGGCGGCCCTGCGCCGCGCCGGCCTGCGGCGGGTCAACATCAGCCTCGACAGCCTCGAGCCGGGGCGTTTCGCGCGCATCAGCCGCGGCGGCCGGCTCGCCGACGCCCTGGCCGGCCTCGACGCGGCGTTCGCCGCCGGCTTCGCGCCGGTCAAGGTCAACGCCCTGCTGCTGGAAGGCGTCGAGGACGAGCTCGATGCGTTCGTCGACCTCACCCGCGAGCGCCCGGTGCACGTCCGCTTCATCGAGTTCATGCCGCTCGACCGCCGCCTGGGCGGCGGCGGCCGCCTGGTGCCCGCCCCCGAGATCCTCCAGCTCCTCAAGGGGCGCCACGAGCTGCTGCCGCACGAGGGCCCCTACGGGCACGGGCCGGCACGGTACTGGCAGCTGCCGGGCGCCCTGGGGACGGTGGGCTTCATCGCCGGCGTCTCCGAGCACTTCTGCGAGAGCTGCAACCGGCTGCGCCTGACGGCCGACGGCCGCCTGCGCACCTGCCTGTTCTCGGGCGAGGAGACCGACGTGCGGCCGCTCCTCGCCGACCCCGACGCGTTGCGCAGGGCCATCGAGGGCGCCGTGGCGGGCAAGAGCTACGACCGCTGCCGCGAGGCGCGCGCCAACGAGCGCGCGATGTCGCAGATCGGAGGGTGAGGCGATGGCCGACCTGAGCCACATCGACGCGCGCGGGCGGGCGCGCATGGTGGACGTGAGCGCCAAGGACGTGACGGAGCGCGTGGCGCGCGCCGAAGCGCGCGTCGTCATGGCCGCCGAGACGCTGGCGCTGATCGAGGACGAGGCGGTGCCCAAGGGTGACGTCATCGCCGCCGCCCGGCTCGCCGGCATCATGGCCGCCAAGCGCACCGGCGAGCTCATCCCGCTGTGCCACCCTCTCAACCTCACCGCCGTGACCGTCGACATCGAGGCCGATTCCGGCCTCCCCGGCCTGCTCGTGCGCACCGAGGCGCGTCTGCTCGGCCGCACCGGCGTGGAGATGGAGGCCCTGGTGGCCGCCGCGGTGGCGGCGCTCACGATCTACGACATGTGCAAGGCCGTGGACCGCGGCATGGAGGTCGCGGCCGTGCGCCTGCTTCAGAAGAGCGGGGGGCGCAGCGGCGAGTGGCGGCGGGAGGGGGGATGAGCCGGCACGCGGTGGACGGGCGCATCGTCTCGGTGAACGTCGCCGCCGAGAAAGGCGTGCGCAAACAGCCGGTGCCGGCGATCACCCTGGTCGTCGACCATGGCGTCGAGGGCGATGCGCACGCCGGGCCGTGGCATCGTCAGGTGAGCCTGCTGGCCAACGAGAGCATCGAGAAGATGAAGCCCTCGTGCCCGACTGTCGAACCGGGCGCCTTCGGCGAGAACCTCACCACCGAAGGCCTCGTGGTCTACGAGCTGCCCGTGGGGACGCGCCTGTACGCCGGCGAGACCCTGCTCGAGGTCACGCAGATCGGCAAGGTCTGCCACGACCGCTGTGCCATCTTCTACCAGGCCGGCGACTGCGTGATGCCGCGCGAGGGCATCTTCGCGCGCGTCCTCGAAGGCGGCGCGATCGTGCCCGGCCACGGCATCGTGCTGGTGCGGCCCAGCCTCATCGCCGCAGCCGTGCTCACGGTGAGCGACAAGGGCTCGCGCGGCGAGCGCGAGGACGAGAGCGGGGCCGCCCTGGAGGACGCGCTTCGCGCTCTGGGGGCGGCGTCGGTGGAGCGCGCCATCGTGCCCGACGAGCGCGACCGGATCGCCGCCGAGCTGGTGCGCTGGGCGGACGAGACACCGGTGAACCTCGTCCTCACCACCGGCGGCACCGGCATGACGACGCGCGACGTCACCCCGGAGGCGACCCTGAGCGTGCTCGAACGTCAGGCGCCCGGCATCGCCGAGGCGATGCGCGCCGGCTCCCTGGCCACGACGCCGCACGCGATGCTCTCGCGGGCGGTCAGCGGGATGCGCGGCAAGACGCTCATCGTCAACATGCCCGGCAGCCCGAGGGCCTGCCGCGAGCAGTTCGCGCTGATCGCGGCGGCTCTACCGCACGCCATCGAGAAGCTGCTCGACCTGGGCGGCGACTGCGCCGCGCCCTCGCCGCCCGGGTTCAGGGCGTGAGGCGCTGGCGGCGGACGTAGCTCAGGTACGTGGCGATCGCCGCGTCGGCCTCTTCGACGGCGCGGCGGTGGCCGGCGGCCAGGCGGTCGCCGACGCTCTGCCGCGTCACCCCGAGCTTCTCGGCGACGTCGCGCTGGTGGCCCAGCACGCGGTAGGCGGCGATGGCCTCCCATTGCTTGGGCGTGCGGGCCCGGATCAGCGGGTCGACCAGGCGGCAGAGGGCGCCGAGCAGGACGTCCCCCGCCTCCCCAGTGCCCAGGTAGCGGCTGAGGCCGCGGTCGCGCAGCGCGAGCTGCAGGGCGCGGCGCGCCACGGAGTAGGGGTCGCGGCCGCCTTCGGCGTCGCGCAGGTTCTCCACCGTCCCGATGCCGACGCCGACGCGCAGCTCGCGCGGGGCGAGCAGCTCGCGCAGCACGCTGATGCAGAGTGGGGCCTGGGCCGGGTCAGAGAGGGCGCCGTCGACGCGGCTCCCGCCGGCCGTCGCGAACGGCTCGGCCACGGCCGGTGCGAAGATCTGGTTGACGCGTTCCAGGGCCGGCCGCAGCAGGGCGTCGCTCGCCTTGTCGCCAACGCCGACGACGTCGGCGTAGATGGCGGCGATGACCCTGCTCTCACGGCGCTTGCTGATCGGCATGGTGCTAGCTACGCCGCCCGGGCGGGCTTTTCCTGCCGCGCCGTCGCCCTCGTATTCATGCCGCCGACAGTGCAAATGGCACGAAGGCGACCGGTCGGCTACACTAGATGTCTCCGCCCGCCATACAGCCCGGGGGTATCCCATTGAACAAGAAGTCCCGCACGCGCCTGCTCGTCGCGACCGGCGTCATCGTCGTGGTGTTCGTCATCGCCGTGGTCTTCCTGGTCCAGCGCCAAGGGGCCTACTACCGCCAGGTCGCTGACCTCACCACCGGCCAGTACGACGGCAAGAACGTCAAGGTCGGCGGCCGCGTCGTTGATGGCACCATCGCCCGCGACGACGACGGCGTCAGCTTCGTCATCCAGGACCTCACCGGCAAGGACGCCACCGTCGAGGTCACCTACGACGGCCAGATGCCCGGCACGTTCGAGCCCGGCGTCGACGTCGTGGTGATCGGCCAGTATGCGTCGGCGGCCGGCGTGCTCACCGCCGACGAGCTCCAGACCAAGTGCCCGAGCAAGTACGAGGGGCAGGCCTCGCCCGCGGCTCAGCCGGGCCAGTGAGGCCGCGCCCATGATCGTCCTCGGCCGCCTTTCGCTCACGCTCGCCCTCATCCTGGCCTTGGCGAGCATCGTCTTCCTCGCCCTCGGAATGCGCGGGGACCGCAAGGACCTCTTGCGCAACGGTTACTACGCCGTCTACGGCTTCTTCCTCGCCACGGTGATCGCCTCGGCCGTGCTTCTGCAGGCGTTCCTCACCGGAGACTTCGGCTTCGCCTACGTGGCCGAGAACTCGGACTCCACCCTCCCGGCCTTCTACCGCGTCGCGGGCTTCTGGGCCGGGCAGCAGGGCTCGTTCCTCTTCTGGCTGCTGCTCGTCGCGATCGTCGCCGTGGTCATCGCCGCCTTGGACCTCACGCGGGTCGAGCGGCTCACCGCCGGCGCCGTCATGGTGATCTGCGTGGTCGGCGCCGTGTTCACCGCGCTCATGGTGCTCGACAAGGGTTCCAACCCGTTCATCGCCGCCGAGGCGGGGACGCAGCCGTTCGGCCTCAACCCGCTGCTGCTCCACCCCGGCATGGTGCTGCACCCGCCGGCGCTGTTCATCGGCTACGTGGGCCTCACGGTGCCCTTCGCCTTCGGCATCTCGACGCTGCTCCTCGGGCGCGCCGACAAGGAGTGGGTGCGGCGCTCGCAGAAGTGGGCCGTCGCCGGCTGGCTCTTCCTCACCCTGGGCATCGGCCTCGGGGCCTGGTGGGCCTACGTGGTCCTCAGCTTCGGCGGCTACTGGGCCTGGGACCCGGTGGAGAACACGTCGCTCGTGCCCTGGCTCACCGCTACCGCGCTCCTGCACGCCTTCACGCTCTACAAGGCCCGGGGCCTCTTCAAGCGCTGGGCGCTCGGCCTGGCCGCCGCAACCTTCTTCCTCACCATCCTCGCCACCTGGACGACGCGCACCGGCCTGATCAGCTCCGTGCACGCGTTCGGGCGCAATGACCTGCTGGTGCTCATCCTCTCGAGCCTTCTCGTGCTCACCGCCGTGGCCAGCGCCGGGCTGATGGCCTGGCGGTGGCGGCGCTTCGAGAGCCACGACGAAGTCGAGAGCCTGCTGTCGCGCGACTTCCTCTACTACCTCACCAACCTGCTGCTCACGCTGTTCGCCGCCGCCGTGGCCATCGGCACCGTGGCCGTGCCTCTCCTTTTCGAGCGCACGGTGGGCGCCTCCACCTATGACGTCATCGCTCAACCGCTGGGCGTGGTCACCCTGCTGCTGATCGCCGTCTGCCCGCTGCTCGCCTGGCGCAAGACGGAGGGCGCGCCGCTGCGCAGGACCCTCATCCTGCCGGCCGTCACCGCCGCTCTTTCGGTCCCCCTGTGGCTGGCGATGGGCTTCCAGTCCAGCATCTGGGGCGTCCTCGGCCTCGTCGTCTGCGGCTTCGCCTTCGGCGCCGTTCTGCAGTTCGTGCTGCGCTCGGCGCGGCGGGCGGCCGGCCCCGGGCGCAGCCTCTGGGCCGGCCTGGGCCGCGCCTTCACCGGGAGCCGCACACGCACCGCCGCTTTCGTCATCCACATGGGCATGGTGCTCGTCGTCGCCGGCCTCCTCGGCTCGGCGCTCTACAAGACGGAGAGCAGCGCCCTGGTGTCGACGAAGGCCGGCGGCGAAGGTTCGGACCTGGTCACCGATGACGGCAGCTACACGCTGAAGTACACGGGCATGCGCTCGGAGCCCGGTTCGCAGTCGTCGCAGCGCACGTACGCGGCCTTCGACGTGTTGCACGACCAGGCGCGGGTCGGCACCGTCGAACCCCACACCGACATCTACCCGGTGAGCGGCGCCGCGGTGCGCGCCGTCATCCTGGGCGGCTGGGGCCACGACCTCTTCGTCGTCGCCGACGAGCCGTTCGACGAGTCGTCGGACAGCATCGCCCTCCGGGTCGTCACCTTCCCGCTCATCCGCTTCGTGTGGTTGGGCTCCATCTTGCTGTGCGTCGGCGCCGTGGTCTCTCTGTGGCCGCGCGGCCGCACGCAGGAGCAGGAGGCGCGCGTCACCGTGCCGGCGCCCGGCGCCGAGACAGACCGCGCCACCGCCTGACGGAGGGCCCGC